>JACCDW011131487.1_pt1 | contig 37569 bp, 36 predicted proteins | sample 7449781 | NCBI WGS metagenome assembly JACCDW01 (sample SAMN15323449, study PRJNA562643) | freshwater metagenome | isolation source: river surface water | place: USA:Blue River Watershed | collected 2017-08-18 | reverse complement strand
CAGCACTTCAGAAGTGGGGCGAGCGTTCATCAGTCGTCCTCTTGCTTCCACATGGTTATGAAGGTCAAGGACCAGATCACTCTTCAGCCAGAATTGAGCGTTTCTTACAGCTCTGCGCTGAGAACAATATGACTGTCGCACAGCCATCCTCACCAGCATCTTACTTCCACTTGTTGCGCTGGCATGTAGCTAACCCAACTCGTCGTCCAATGGTTGTCTTCACACCGAAGTCGATGTTGCGCCTTAAGGCAGCGGCATCACAGCTCAGCGATTTCACTAGCGGAACATTCCGTCCAGTAATCGGTGATGACAAGGTGCAGAATGCATCACGTGTGATCTTCTGCTCAGGCAAGATCTATCACGATCTTGTTGCAGAGCGCGAGAAGTTAGGCGAGAACAGCACGGCGATTGTTCGTGTTGAACTTCTCTACCCACTACCTATCGATCAGATGCGTGAGGAAGCTGCTAAGCATCCAAATGCAAATCTTCTCTGGGTACAAGATGAGCCTGCAAACCAGGGCCCTTGGTCTTACATTGCACTTCGCACATCTGAGGCACATGGTGGACGCGCAATCGATAACCGCGTATTCCGTCGTGTGTCACGTCGTGCAACAGCATCTCCTGCAACAGGTAACCACCACTTGCATGAGGAAGAGTTGAAGGCATTGCTTCAGGAAGCCTTTACTCGCTAAGCATTAAATTAATAAACCCCGTGTCGAGAAATCAACGCGGGGTTTATTTGTCTCACTGATTCAAGTTGATTGAAACTAGAATCGATAACTCCAGATTCTCATTGAGCAGTCAATGCCATCTGACGAAATTGTAAAATTATTTCCCCAAATTCTTTCCTCATAAAGATCGCTTATTACCTCGTCTTTGCATGCGACTGTAACCCATGAAGCCGTATCAACAGATCCTAAATCTGCTCTTTCAGAGAAGAACATCTGTGCCAACTTCGTTAACCAAATCTGGCCATGGCTTTCAATTGAAGTTACCTTTACGGAGTTGACTATGCCCTTTGAAGGCCAGTTTCCTCCAACAAGATTTGTCTCAACAATCAATTTCTTGTTAAATTTCGTACAAGTAAATTTAGTTGACTTAACCAAAGTGCTGCAGCGAAACCCCTTGCTGATTAACTCCTCTCGGAGCTCTGCTCCTTTGACTCCGGTGCCTAGAGGAATAATGCTTCCTTGCGAACTCGGCATCGTCAGCACTAGCAGAGTAATAACTAGGACGAGCACTCGAGTTTTCACTCCACAACTATATTTTCAAAATGCTGATCTGAAATGCGGTGACCAGTCTGAATTAACAATTCGGCTTTGCTTTAGTGCGCCGGACACGAAAGAGAATCTTCGCTTTAATGGCATCCGCAGGCAACCAACCCCATGTGCGTGAATCATTGCCATCAGGATTATCAGCCAAGACAAAGAAGTCCTCGCGCTCTGGAGCTATTTCAGAGATTCGCTTGATGTAGAAGATTCCGGGTTGCTCATCGCGTTCAATTACGACGACGCTGCCGACTCGAAGTGAGCGCTGGAAGCCCGACCACTTAGCCATAAGCCAATCACCGGCCTTGTAGGTGGGCAACATGGAGGTGCCTTCTACGAGGACTGTCGAATATCGCTTACTCACGAGGTGCAGTCTAGGCACCTCTCCAGTAATCTTTCGGGTATGAGAAACCTACTAACACCTAAGACAACTGTTCTTGCTCACTGCGACCTTCCTTGCGGTGTCTACGATCCAGCTCAGGCTCGCATCGAAGCGCTTTCAGTAAAGGCTTGCATGGAGAAGTACGCAGCTAATACAGATCCAGATTTCCGCTCACGTTCTGTTGCGATCAAGGAAGAGCGTTCACATGCAGTCAAGGAGCACCTCTGGGTTCTCTGGACTGACTACTTCAAGGCTCCTCACTTTGAGGCCTACCCACAGCTTCACTCACTCTTTAATGAGGCGACAAAGCTTGCTGGAGCAGCAGGAACAAAGGGAACACAAGATGTTGCAGTTGCAGATTCATTGATCGCAAAGATCGATGAGATTGCAGAGATCTTCTGGGCAACTAAGAAGGCGTAATTATCTCTCGTTAGATTTAAGAAGAGATTCAGCGGCGGTGCGTGCGAGGAAAGATACTCGCTCCACCGTCGCTCTCTTTATGCGGGCGCTAGCGATATGGCGTTCACCTTCATAGATATCGCATTGGAAAATCAACTCACGTCCCTCAATTTCAGCAAGGCGAGCATTCGCACGAAGCTCATCTCCAACTTGGGCGGATGCCTTTAACTCAATCGAGGTTTCCAATAGATAAGTGGTCTCCCCATTTTCAAGATACTCACTCAGTGCAGCAACTGTTGCACTCTCCATAATATGAAGCAGATGTGAGGTCGCAACAACAGGTAGTTCAGATAATCCCATCGCAAGTGCGGTATCCCCTGGCCTGACAGTCATCACCGAGAAACCAACTGCTCCTAGCACCTCATCTGCTGGCTTCATCATGAAGAGCGATCCTCGGGATCTTGGTCGATAAAGTGTTGAATATGTGTCTGCTCTATCTGAATCTCGCGATGCTCGATATTGCCAAACTCATCGATTTCAATTGAAATCTCAGTCATGCTGAATTGAGTGACAACTTCATTGGCACCGGCAATCTGGGCACGCAATTGGCGATGAATAGCCTCGTGGAGATCTTCAGGAGCTCTCTCATCACAAGTGCGGCGCAAGGTCGCTTGTAAGAGGTCATGCATCGCACGCTCATGTGCGACTTCCGCCTGACAAGGAAGGCAGCTCAGCAAGTGATTTTCGATCTCTAATGCACGAGGAAGTTCTTCAATCTGATCTTCAATGATAAAGACTACTGATGAGAGAACATCTCCACAGCGAATCTCGATGTAGCTCACTTGGCACCTCCCTTCTTTGAAGAGGTGTCATACCCAAGTTCACGTGCATAATCCGTCAGCTTCTCGCGAAGTAACTTACGACCGCGGTGAAGGCGAGACATCACTGTTCCTGCTGGAATATCAACAATCTCTGCGATCTCCTTATAAGAAAATCCCTCAACATCTGCAAGATAGACAACGAGACGAAAGTCTTCAGGCATCTCTTGGAGAGCGCGTTTGATATCGCTATCTGGCAAGTTTTCAAGTGCCTCAACCTCTGCAGACTTACCAAGGTCACTGGTATGTGACTGCGCTTGTGCAATCTGCCAATCTTCTAATTCGGCCTGTGCAATCTGAGGCTGGCGCTGACCTTTGCGATAGGTGTTGATAAATGTTGTAGTTAGAACGCGATAGAGCCAAGCACGCAGATTCGTTCCCTCTTCAAATTGATGAAATGAGGTGAAAGCTTTCAGGTAAGTATCTTGAACAAGATCGCGCGCGTCTTCAGGATTCTTTGTATATCGAAGTGCTGCAGCATAGAGCTGATCAGTAAAGACGAGGGCATCACGCTCGAACCGAAGTGTGCGATCGGCGGCGCTCTCGAGTACTAAATCTTTCGATGTCATTGAGCGCCATACTAGGGCAACTGTCTCAAAAATTCAGAAGAGAGTCTCTGGTTCGCCTAACTCAATAGCCTCAATCAAGGCTGCTCCGTTGTTGGCGACCAGATTAACGCGAGGCGAGACAGGGCGAGTTACCAGCCCTGCGGCTGGATCCTCCCGCACCATCAAAGCCTGCAATGTTGGTATGTCGCGGTTTTCACGAGCAAGCCATTGATCCCAACGGCTACGTTCCATAAAGACTGGCATACGTGAGTGAATTGTGGCGAGCTCACCGACTGCCTCGCGGGTAATGATGGATGCGCTCTCGATAATCTCACCTGTCGGTGCTCGCCACGAAGACCAAATTCCAGCAATCGAAAGTGGCTGGCCATCTTGATGTGAAATGTAAAAGGGTTGTTTTGGTGAGTACTTGCCAAGTGATGTCGCCCATTCGTAATAGCCAGTTGCAGGAATCAGGCAACGAGTTGTGCGGAAGGCATCTCTAAATGTTGGTTTTTCATGAATTGATTCACTACGCGCATTGATAGCGTGTGACTGAGAGGCGCGAGCCTCACTCAGCGATTTCTGCCAAGGAGCGATCATTCCCCATGATGCACTCGCTAATTGACGCGGGGCATCGGCAAAGTCTTTAACGATATAAATCTCATTTGTTGGAGCAATATTCCAATTAAGGGGCAGCGTGGGAGCTGCATCATTGCTGGTGAGGTTGAAGAAGGAGACAATCTCCTCGCTCGTCTGTGCCATCGCATATCTACCGCACATAATTTGCCCTCATATCTCAATATTAGGTAACGGGTAGACTTCGCGCCATGACAACACAGCATCCACTCTGGAGCGCGCCCTTCCGCGGCCATGTTCCGGTTGATGCTGTTGTCGAAATTCCTGGTTCAAAATCTGTCACCAATCGCGCGCTCATTTTGGCAGCGCAGGCAGACTCTCCATCTATTTTGCGTAAGCCTTTGGTCTCTCGTGATTCAGAGCTGATGTCTGCAGGACTCGTTGCAATGGGTGTAGGCATTGAAGATAAGGGTGAGCACTGGGTCATCACTCCCCCTGCACAGTTACATGGCCCAGCATCTGTCGATGTAGGAAATGCCGGCACAGTAATGCGTTTTCTCCCACCACTTGCAGCTCTTGCCCAAGGTGACATCTCATTCGATGGTGATCCGCGTAGCTATGAGCGCCCAATTGGCCCTGTGATTAAAGCTCTCGAAGAGCTCGGCATTGAAATCGATCACGGTGGGCGATACAGCTTGCCCATGGTAATGAAATCTCGCGGCTTTGTTCCTGGTGGCCACCTGACTATCGATGCGAGTGCGTCGAGCCAATTCTTATCTGCTCTGCTGCTAGTCGCACCTAGTACTCGAGACGGAATCACGGTTACTCACTCTGGTGGTGAACTTCCTTCAATGCCACACATCGAGATGACGGTGCAGATGCTCCGTGACTTTGGTGCAACTGTCACAGTTGATGCCGCGGCACAAAGCTGGCGAGTGGAACCCGGAAAACTTCGAGGTCAAGATCTCACTATTGAACCTGACCTATCTAATGCTGCGCCATTTATCTCACTTGCAATGGTCTGCGGTGGTTCCATCACAATCTCTGATTGGCCAAAGCAGACAACTCAACCTGGAGATCAGCTACGTTCTATCTTGGCCGCAATGGGTGCATCTGTTGAATTCGTTGATGGCGGTGTGAAATTTACAGGCGGCTCCACAATTCGTGGAATTGATATTGATCTCCACGATGTCGGTGAACTGACTCCATCAATTGCTGCCCTAGCCGCCTTGGCAGATTCGCCATCACATCTTCGCGGCATAGCCCACCTTCGTCTTCATGAGACAGATCGCCTTGCTGCTCTGACCCGTGAAATCAATGCGCTGGGAGGCGATGTCACTGAAGATCCAAGTGCACTTCACATTAATCCCGCCCCACTTCACTCTGGCGTTTTTCACACCTATGAAGATCATCGTTTAGCAACGGCTGGTGCGGTCATCGGCCTCGTTGTTGAGGGTATTGAGGTCGAAAATATTGCAACAACTCGAAAGACTCTGACTGACTTTCCTGGCTTATGGAGTAGCCTTCTTAAGTAATGACACCACGCGAATATGACGAATCCGATGCGCGCATCCGCCCATCACGTTCCACTCGTCGCCGAAGCAAAGACCGTCCTTCTCATGACTCCTCTGTTACCTCTCTTGTTATCTCAGTAGATCGAGGGCGTTCTGGCTGCTTTGTTGAGGATGAAAACGGTGGCAATCGCGTAGTCGTAGGAATGAAGGCGCGAGAGCTAGGACCTAAATCAGTTGTTGTGGGAGATTCTGTCGAGATTGTTGGTGATATCTCCGGTGATGAAGGAACCCTTGCGCGCATTGTTAAGGTTAATGAGCGAAAGAATTCACTAAGCCGCACAGTCGATGACGCGGCAAAACTTGAACGCACCATCGTTGCAAATGTTGATCAACTTCTCATCGTTGTCGCATCTGCAAATCCTGAACCTCGTCGAGGTTTGATTGATCGCTTCTTGGTGAGTGCATTTATTGAGAAGATTCATCCCATCATTGTTGTCACTAAAGTAGATGTTGCACCTGTTCCTGAATTCATGGAGCGGTATGCAGCACTCGGTGTCGACATAGTCACGACATCTTCGAAGAGAGATAATCGTGGAGCAGAGGTAGCTGAAATCTCAGCGCTGTTGAAGAATAAAGTCTCAGTACTTGTTGGTCATTCAGGTGTTGGTAAATCAACCCTCATAAATGATCTTGTTCCCGATGCTGGCCGACTTACAGGTGATGTTAATGATGTTACTGGCCGAGGACGCCACACTTCATCAAGTGCAATTGCACTTCCGCTGCAATCTGGTGGATGGATTATCGATACTCCCGGTATTCGCGCTTTTGGTCTTGCCCATCGCAATCCACGAGATATCGTCAATGCCTTTCCGGATTTGGCCGAAGCGGCGAGCACCTGTATGTCGCATTGCTCACATGCCGAAGAGTCATGCGCTCTCAACACCTGGATTACGGCAGATCCAGCAGCCGTCGAAGAGCGCACCTTGCGCCTTGAAAGTCTCCGATCTCTCTTAGATGTGAAGAGTTCCGTAGACTTAGCCCATGAGTAGTTCAGCACCGGATCATTACAGCCTCGGCGAGGATCTCACTCTGGCACACCGTTTAGCTGATGCAGCTGATGCAATCACCTTAAAGCGATACCAAGCCCTTGATCTCACCGTCACAACAAAGCCAGATAACACCCCCGTCACTGATGCAGATAAATCTGCTGAGGAAGCTATCCGCGCACTCTTAGGAGCACACCGCCCTCATGACGGAATAGTTGGCGAAGAGTTTGGTACTGAAGGCCTCGAGAAGAATCGTTACTGGGTCATCGATCCTATTGATGGAACAAAGAACTTCTTGCGCGGAGTTCCTACATGGGCAACTTTGATCGGATTGATTGAGCGTAGCGAAGATGGCACACAGAAGACGTTGGTCAGTGTTGTCAGCGCACCCGCACTCTTTCGACGATGGTCAGCACACCGCGGTGGTGGTGCATTTGTTACCGTTAATCACACCGACACTCGTCGTATTCATGTCTCACAGGTTTCAGATGTTTCGGATGCATCTATCTCTTACTCAGACTTTGCTGGATGGGGAGATCGACTTCCTGCATTTAAAGCACTTCTTGAGAAAGCTTGGCGCACTCGCGGCTATGGAGATTTCTGGTCGCATATGTTGGTTGCAGAAGGAGCTCTTGAGGTTGCGATAGAACCAGAGCTTGCACTCTGGGATATGGCAGCACTTGACCTCATCGTCACTGAAGCAGGCGGGATTTTCTCTAACCTTGATGGCATACCTGGTCCACATGGTGGCAATGGGGTCTCAACTAATAGCTCCCTCCACGATTACATCATCGCAAGTCTTTCAAAGTAAGGGGAGCAAGAAAATGGAAGATATTTCAATTGACCTTATGCGTCATAAGCAACCTGCTCCGGAACCAATGGTTGAAGTAGATCTGACAACTGCAACGCTTGTGCCGCAAACATTTGCTGTATCTGGCATGACTTGCTCTGCGTGTGTGAACTCTGTCGAGCGCTCTCTCAATGAAATCCCTGGCGTTAAAGCTTCGGTGAACTTTGCTTCTGAGACTGTCCACATTCTTGCCCCTGCCCAAGTCAAAGCAGAGGTGATTATTAAGGCGATTAAGGCAGCTGGTTATGGGGCTACTGCCCTTGATGACCAGAGTGATCCAGCCCTGCATCGTAAAGGTGCATCTCGGGCTCTGATCTTGGCCTCGATCTTTGCGATTCCTACAATCGTTATCTCAATGGTGATGTCATGGCATATGTCGATCAGCATGGATCTCTACCAACTCTTTATGGAGAATAACTGGCCTGTGCCGCCGCATGCCGAACATAACTTTGCATCATGGCTTGCTCTCTTGCTGACAACGCCGCTGATCTTCTTTATTGCATGGCCAATTCACCGCGCAGCAATCCGTAACTTCTTCCATCCAACGATGGATTCACTCATCTCTCTTGGTTCTTTGACTGCATATTTCTGGTCTATCTATGCAACCTACTCTGGATACGGTGGGGTTTACACAGAAGTTGCTGCAGGAGTTTTACTCTTTGTCATTCTTGGGCGCTATCTCGAATCTCGTGCAAAGCGAAGTGCAAGTAGTGCACTTGCTGCGCTTTTGGCACTTGGCGAGAAAGAGGTCACAGTCATTCGCAAGGGTGAAGAGATGGTGATTCCTATTTCGCATCTGATTGTTGGCGATGAATTCATTGTTAAGCCGGGTGCGCGAATTGCAACAGATGGAGTTGTGATCTCTGGAAATACAACAGTCGATAACTCACTCATTACCGGAGAATCTCTTCCTATCGAGATCACACCTGGAAGTAAGGTTGTTGGTTCTGCCCTTAACTTCAACGGACGCATTATTGTTCGAGCCACCCGTGTAGGAAGTGATACAGAGATTGCGCGCATCACCTCGATGGTCGTCACCGCTCAGGGAACAAAGTCTCCTATCCAACGCACGGCAGATAAGATCGCGGCAATCTTTGTCCCGGTTGTGACCGCTCTCGCCATTGCAACATTTGCCTACTGGTATTACATCGATGGAAATACCCTTACTTTCTCTATCTCTACAGCAATTACAGTCCTCGTTATTGCCTGTCCTTGCGCCTTGGGGCTTGCAACTCCTGTCGCTCTCTTAGTCGCCTCTGGTCGAGGTGCCCTTCGTGGCATTGTTCTACGTCATCCTCGCGTACTTGAAGTCGCTCGCACAGTAGATGTTGTCCTCTTTGATAAGACCGGAACTATTACAGATGGCGCGATGAAGGTCCATGAAGTACTTATTCCACTTTCTGCTCAGAAACCACTCGGTGCAAGCTATGAAGGAATCCTTAGTGAGAAGAACGTTCTCTCTCTTGCCATGGCAATCGAGAACGCAAATAGCCACCCCGTTGCTGATGCGATTGTTCGTCATGCAATCTCTGCATCAGCCGAAAAGTTAACTGTTACCGATTTCTCTCAGACGCCAGGATCAGGTGTGGCCGGACGTGTGAATGCGTATGGAAAGAACTTCGTGGTAATCATTGGTTCACCTGAATCAGTTGCCCATAGCTCTACAGCCCTTGATAGCGAGCTTGTAGCAGGAATTGAACGTGCTCGTAGCGCATCACGGAGCGTTGCGTTATTGGCAGTCGATGGAGTTGCCATTGCACTCTTTGCAGTCGGCGATGTCATCAAATCAGATGCTGCGGCAACAGTTGCAGAACTAAAGCGCCGTGGAATTACTCCATGGCTTGTCTCGGGAGATAACTTTGAAGCTGCATCAACTGTTGCACAGACTGTTGGAATTGATCCAGCTCACGTAATTGCAGAGGCAACTCCTGAAGGGAAAATTGAGAAGGTCCGAGAACTACAAAGTGAAGGACATCGCGTTCTCATGGCAGGAGATGGCATCAACGATGCGGCAGCACTTGCCCAAGCTGATCTCAGTATCGCTATGGGAACAGGCACAGATACAGCGATTGCCACTGCTGATATCACCTTGATGCGCCCTGCGCTGATGGGCGTTGTTGACTCTCTCGACCTTGCCAGACGCACACTTAAGACGATTCGCACCAACCTTGGTTGGGCCTTTGCCTATAACGTTATCGGCTTACCGATTGCTGCGATAGGACTTATGACTCCGATGTATGCAGCTGCTGCAATGGCGCTCAGTAGCCTCTTTGTTGTGACTAACTCGCTTCGGATTCGCTAGAGCTGTCGTCCTTACTAAAGAGTGTGCGCTGTATCGAGATAAGGGCAATATAGGCAGGAAATCCAATCATGATGCCTAGTTGCAGATCGTTGTACTGCACGCCATCGGTATTGGAGTAGTTCCATGAGAGCACGAGCAAGTTCGTTATGTAGATCATTGCAAGAGGCAAGGTAAAGCGGCGCCATTTATCAACTCGCACAAGGTGCGGGAATTTAATGTTAGTCAGTTGCGATACTGCCAAGAGAATAGTTGCTGTGGCCACGGTGTTCTGTGAGAAGTCAAAGACAAGAAATGATGGAACAGCCAGGTTCCACACAGCTGGAAAACCATTGAACCAGTGATCTTCGGTTTCAATATCTGTTCGTGCAAACCAAAGAGCTGATAACAAAATTACGAGAGATGCAATCAAGGTTGAATATGCATCCGGCAGCATCTCAAGGCGAATCATGAGGGCCACAGGAACAACAACACATGTCACGTAATCGACTATCAAGTCGAGAACATATCCATCAACACGAGGTGCGTGAAAAACGACATCGATTTTTCGCGCCAAAGGACCATCTAGACCATCGAGAATCTGACAGACCAAAAGCCAGAGCAGGGCCCCTCGAACATCATTATTGATTACCGCTTGAAGTGCGAGCAGTCCAGCCGCTGCCCCGCTGGCAGTCATGACATGAAGGGCATAGCCCGCGCTGCGGTTCATCTTCTCGCCGGTGAGAACAGGCTTAATTTGAGGGCTCATACGAGATGAGAATAGCGAATGGCCACCCTCAATAACTTGTATTGAGAACGGCCATTTGCACTTACTAGTAGCGGGGGCAGGATTTGAACCTACGACCTCTGGGTTATGAGCCCAGCGAGCTACCGAGCTGCTCCACCCCGCGTCGGTGCGCTCATTCTAGGTGGAGGGCAGGTGCATCACCAAATTGGCAAAGCACCTGCCCTTCTCCTAGATATCTACGCTGTTATCTGCGCTATTACTTGCCTCGCGCCTGTGCGGCAATAGCTGCGGCAATAGCTGCCTTTAGGCGATCTTGCGCGCGACCATAGGCTGCAAAATCTCCCTTAGCAAGTGCTGCCTGACCATCTGCAATTGCCTGCTTTGCAGAATTCAAGGCAGCAGTGAGATCTGCAGAGCTATTTGTCGTTGTTGGATTGGCATTCGGTGATGATGTTCCTGAATTTCCACCAAAGACCTGATCAAGTGCGCCCTTGAGTGAGCTATCGAAACCGATGACATCACCAAATGAAACGAGGACTTTCTGCAACAGAGGATATGCAGCAGAGTTAGAAGTCGCTCGAACATAGACAGGTTGCACGTAAAGCAAGCCACCACCTACTGGAAGTGTCAAAAGATTTCCGAGCACCACATCAGATCCGCCTTGACGCAAGAGCGAGAGTGCATTTGCAACTTCAGGCTTTGCTTCGAAGTTGGAAGCGATCTGCGATGGGCCTGCGATATTGGTAGATCGTGGCAATTGCAACACAGTGATCTTTCCGTAATCAGGTCCATTATCTGAGTTGACCACTGCAAATGCAGTGAGGTTCTCTCTTGTTCCGCGAGGAACAAATGGAGTTGTGAGAGAGAATGCTGGCTTTGATGCACCAGGCATTTTCAGTGTCATGTAGTACGGAGGCTGGGCAGTTGCATTGCCACCAAATGTTGATGGGTCACTAGGAACGCGCCAGAAGTCCTGACCACCATAGAACGCGGCTGCACTCTTGACGTGATAGGAGCTCAAAATGTCGCGTTGAACACGGAAGAGATCTTCTGGATAGCGAATATGGCTGAGCAAGCTAGCTGAAATCTCGCTCTTTGCCTTTACTGTTCCAGGGAAGGCCTTCATCCAAGTCTTAAGAACTGGATCCTTCTCATCCCACTGATACAAGGTCACTGTGCCGTTATAGGCGTCAACAGTGGCCTTTACAGAGTTGCGGATGTAGTTAACAGACTGGTTGCCCTGAGCGGTGACGGCATTGGAGTTTGCTGTCAATGCATCGGCTGTAGACGATGCCAAGGTCGTTGTCTGTGAATATGGGTATCCAGCACTTGTTGTGTAACCATCGATGATCCATGTGATGGTGCCATCGATAATTGCTGGATATGGATCTCCATCGAGAGTAAGCCATGGAGCAACCTTTGCAACGCGCTCACGTGGATTGCGGTTGTAGAGAATCTTCGAATCAGGGTTGATCAAATCAGAGAGCAAGATGCGCTGCTCCTGATATCTCGTTGCAAAGACGAGCTTATTGAAGAGGCTGCCGATTGGAACACCACCGGTTCCTGAATAGGTAACGTTCTTCTGACCACTTGGAGAAGTGTCATCTGGATAGTCAAACTCGACAGGCTTATCTGTCTTCTTGCCACCAATAATTGAGTACTCAGGTGAGTTCTCACCGAAGTAGACACGTGGCTCGAAGTTACCCAGACCTGTCGTTGGTGGAAGATCGCCGACGAGGAAGTTTGGCTTTCCATCAGCATCGACAGTGTTTCCATATGCAGCGACGAAACCGAATCCGTGCGTATAGACAAGGTGATCGTTAATCCAGTTACGGTTTGGGTTTCCATCGAGATTGAGTTCGCGAAGTGCGACCACTGCATCACGAGTTGTTCCGTTAACGGTGTAACGATCCACATCGAGAGAGTCAGCAAATGTGTAGTAAGGCTTGATCTGCTGAAGCTGAAGGAATGTAGAAGAAAGGATATTTGGATCCATCAAACGAATGTTGTTGATAGTTGCCGCATCACTTGCGAGCTGACCCGTTGTTGTAGTCAGTGTTGCGTTGTAATCCTTAACCTCAACTCCATCGAGATCATAGGCAGAGCGTGTAGCGTCGATATTACGCTGAATATAAGGCTCTTCCTTAGATGACTCAGAAGGCTTTACCTGGAACTGCTGAATTGCAGCTGGATACAGGCTTGTAATCAAGAGTGAGGAGACGACCATCAGAGCTGTTCCTGCTGCAGGAAGTAGCCATGAGCGGCGCACAACGTTGGCAAAGAAGAGAAGAGCACAGATAACTGCGATTCCGGCGAGAATTGCCTTCGCTGGAAGCAGTGCGTTCACATCTGAGTATGTTGCACCGGTAATCAAACGATTCTCTTTAAGAGTCAACTGGTAGCGATCGACCCAGTATGCAATTGCCTTGACCAAGACAATTGATCCAAAGATGATTGAAAGTTGAGTGCGTGCTGCAACAGTTGTTCGCTCTGCAGGTGCTTGAGGGCGAATTCCGCCATACATGTAATGGACAAAGCTTGTTGCAAGGGCTGCTAGAACAAGAGTTGAGATTGCCCAGCCGAGTATGCCTTGAATAAGAGGCAACTTGAAGACGAAGAAAGAGATATCCATATTGAACTGTGGATCTTTTACTCCGAACTCAGTTGAGTTTCTAAAGAGTAGGTACTCGCGCCAGAAAAGCGCACCTGATGAACCTGCAAAGTATGTGAGAACAAGAATAATGCCGATAAAGATGTAACGAAGGAACGGTTCAATCTGAGAACGAAGTCGCTCAACTCCATTGAGTTCAATTGCAGTCGGCACGTAGAAAGGACGACGCTTATATGCGAAGTAGATATTTGCCGAGATGACTGCTGAAGTGAGGAGACCGACGATGAGGAAAAGTTCAATCTTTGTAGTGAGAACCTTTGTCCATACGCTGGTGAAATCTACTGATTGGAACCAGAGCCAATCGATGTAATAGCCACTAAAGGCGAGAAAGATGGCTCCGATTACTACGAGGATGGCTGCTGTGATTGCAAGGGGGGCACGTCTTTTATTCATGCTCCTACGCTAGCGCACCCCAGAATTTCTGCAGAACGAGAGCTGCCTGCGCCACCTGAGGCCGCCTTTTTCTGCACTGGGTTTTCAAGAAGATAGGTAATGACCTCATCCAGGGATGTGACGGCGACAACTGTCAGCCCTTCCACGGTCTCTGGCATCTCAAAGCAATTTTCGGTAGAGATAAAGAGGAGATCGGCTCCGGCACTCTTTGCCCCGATCACCTTCTCGGCGACTCCTCCAATAACTCCGATAGCGCCGTCATTAGAGATTGTGCCGGTGCCGGCAACCTTGCGACCTTGCAAGAGATCTACCGGGGTCAAGAGCTCAACGATTCCAAGTCCAAAGACAAGTCCGCCGCTGGGGCCACCTGTGTTCTTCAACGAGACCCTGACTGACTCTTCTGTAAATCCAGAGATATCGACATCAGGAAAACGTCTCTCCATAAGAGAGCGAGCTGCTACATAAGCACTATCTTGAGATTTCGACATATCCTTCTTTGCCGCTTTAAATTCATTCTCGTTATCACTCTTCTCGTCATAGTAGAGAGAGCGAGGAAGAGCAACGCATTCTTCACGTGCCCAGCAGTCAAGGACGAAGCCGCCTAGGACATTAGAGTCGGGGTTACTGATGTAGATCGTGAGAAGAAAGATATTTCCATTTGCAGGATAGCTCTTCACATCCTTAACAGTTAATACCTTAGGAAAGAGCGATGTTGGTGCACCCGGAGTCATTAAGACAAAGTTCATGGGTGCCACGAGTGCAAGGGTGAGCGTTGCAATAAAGAAGAGTTGGAAGAGACGAGGAGTTCGCGACAAGCGGAGCGAACTACTTCTTCTGATCATCTCGAAACGAATTCTGAAAGCGCTCAAATTGATTGACTGAGCGAGAGGTGCCCTTTTCAAAGCGCCCCTTCAACTTTGCCACCCAAAGGATGTAGCCAAGTGCACCAATTACGCCTATGAGAGGGACAACCCACCAGATCAGGGCGGTAAAGGCCGTTGAGCCGCTCGCGATGAGGGAAGATGTCAGATGCATAGAAATAGAGTAGCGCCCACGGGAAGAAAGTGCGCACTTCTGGGGTTCTACCTCCTAAGCAGGTAAGAAGAGCTAGAGTACTAATTCACAGAATTCGGTTGAGGAATGGAGCAGCGATGGCCCCCTTTGGCTTTACACCCAATGATGGTGAGAATAGCGAGAATGGCGATCGCGAAAACCTCGAAGCGATGATGCGCGCGATGCAGGAGCAGATTCAGAAACAATTTGAAGGTCTCGGCATTAATCCTGCAGCCCTTGCAGGTGGAATGGCAGGATTTGCTCCCGGTTTTGGATCGCCACAAATTGAGACACTGCCTCTTGCAACGGTGCGTGATACCGCAAAGAAATTTACATCAGCACAAGGTTCACAACCTCTGGGCACTAAAGATGTCACAGCAGTCGATAGCGCCTGTCAGATTGCAGATATATGGCTCAATGAAGCAACTCTCTTTCCTGCAAATAGTTCAACACTTCCACGAGTCACTAGCCGACTTGACTGGATCGATACAACTCTTAACGGCTGGCAGGCAACGATGGAGCCGCTGGCTGCAGGTCTGTCCAACGCAATCTCATCGTTGCTGGATGAAGCGATGAGATCTGGGGAAGTGAGTGCTGAGAACATGCCTCCCGTTCCTATCGGTGCGATAGCCGGCTTACTGCGCACCTTTATCGGCACGATGATTGCTACACAGTTGGGGCAGGCAATTGGCGCTATCTCAACGACGGCAGTTGGAGCACATGATGCTGGCCTTCCGATTCTTGAACCAGCAAGACCCTTGTTAATAGCTGAGAATATAGATGCATGGGGTGCAGATACTGAGATCGCAAAGAGTGAGACCTACCTCTTCCATGCCCTACGTGAGGGTGCAATTGCCCGCCTCTTTGAACATAACCCTTGGATCGTCTCTTATATACGAAGTGCCATAGTTGAATATGGCGCAGGTATCCGAATTGATCTCGATGCGATTCAACGTCAGGCAGAAGAGGCGATGAGCGGTGGCGAGCAATCATTTACTCTTGCACTTGATGCAGGAATCTTTACCCCCGAAGAGACACCGGCACAACGTTTAGCTCTTTCAAAATTGGAGACAGTTCTTGCCCTTGTCGATGGTTGGGCCGATGATGTTGCAACACTTGCAGCGGGTGAACGACTTCCATCAATTACAGCACTTCGCGAACTTCATCGTCGCACTCGAGCAACTGCTGCACCTGCACAACAATTATTTAAAACAATGTTAGGTCTTGAAGTTTCTCCGAAGTTATCTCGTGAAGCGAGCGCTTTCTGGAGTCGCGTCCGAGAGATTAAAGGAATCGAAGGTCGCGATCAGATCTGGTCTGGAATTCTTCCCACATCAACAGAGCTCTTAGCTCCAGATCTCTTCCTATCGAGCACTGAGATCCCTGATGATCTCTCCGGATTGCTCGAGTAGCTCAATCCCCTGATGGTCTAGGGATTACCCGCGGCCACGTAGAGCTGGAGATAGAAAAGCGAAGTCCCCGGGCGCACATTTCGAGATCTGCCTTCCCCTTGCAGATATCGAACGGTTATCCGAGGACTTCGTAAGCGCAAAGTACGGTGAAAATAGCGAGTGTGCAACTAGCTCGCGCCTGCGTTGGCGGTAAAGTTTGCAAAATAATTACCGAGAGTTTTTCTTACCAGGATAGGAAGTATCAATCAGTGGTTGAGAGTGGCGAGGATGCACAGGCACCAACCCTTCCTGGAATCACAGAGGGCGAGATCCTGGTAATCAGATCAGCGCGGAGAAAGCGCAATAGCTCGGCCTATCGCCAAGGTGGAAGGATTGTCATCTCTATTCCAGCCCGTATGAGTAAGGCTGAAGAGGCTCAGGTCGTCCCTGAGCTCATCGCAATCATCCGCAGGCGAGAAGCTGCAAAGACTCCTAGTGAATCCGCCCTTGCCACCCGTATTGATGAGCTCCTAAGTGAGCTCGCCCCCGAGATCACAGCACGCCCTGTCAGCGTCACCTGGCGCTCAATGCGCGAGCGCTGGGGCTCTTGCACCACGATCGATCGCACAATCCGAATCTCGGACCGCCTCCAGCTGGCTCCCGCCTACGCCCTGGACTATGTCCTCTTCCACGAGGCGATCCACCTCGCCTATAGCGACCACGGCCAGGAGTTCACCGATACCTTGGCCCGTTTTGAGGACTCTGAGCTTGCAAGCGCCTATCTCGATGGCTTTGAGGCCGCTGAAAGGGCGATGGCGGCACCCGTGGAGCTCAAAAAGCTCCAGACGAAGGGTTAAAGGCGCTGCGACACTCACGCGTAAATCGCCCCCCTTTTCCCCCATTTGAGCGTGGGGCGGAGTATGGTTTCAACCAATACGCGTAACCGCAGAATACGGTTTCGCCGATTGGAGGCAATCATGACAGAGACATACAAGGGTGACGCTTACTGCGTTAAGTGCAAGGAGAAGCGTGACTTCGAGGGAACTGTAAAGGTCTCTGACTCAGGTCGCCGTATGGCACAGGGCATCTGCCCAGTCTGCGGAACCAAGGTCAACCGTATCCTCGGTAAGGCACAGTAACTCTTTCAATAAGTAGCACGACGTTTGGCGCATTAAGCACCCAAACAAAGAACGTAGCTGAACCCCTCGCGTAATTCGCGGGGGGTTCTTCTTTATGTGCTCGCCGCCACACTGAGAGGCAAGGAATTACGACTTTTCCCACAATAACCTGAGGAAGAACCTTCCTGCATCGTTGATCTTCGTAAACCTTCGCTCCATGATTAATCACAAGCTCTCTGGCGATAGATTGAAATTCGGCCTCTCACTCATGGCCACACATCTGCAGGGGCGCTATCGAATTGGTAACCGAAAGAGCTCGATGGTAATCGAGACAGCCGATCTGCGTTCGACCCTTTTTAGTTGGGCCACAGATATGCGCGAAGGTCGAAGCGTCAATCTCACCCTCGAAGGTCCGTCTCGCGATTTAGCGAAGGCTATGGATGAGGCTCACCTTCTCAGCGATGCGAGCGCATCGGTTGCACTTCCTCATCGACGCGAAGGTGCAATTCTTGATCGTGATCTCTCGGGACAACAGGTGATTGCGCGAAGTGAACCCGAAATTGCGCAAGCACAATGGTCCAGACCAGGACAACCCACTGCAGATATCGCTCAGCGCGCCTGCTATCCAATTCGAATCTCTGGTCGAAATCGCACCGCAACGATTGTCTATCGACTCTTACGAGCAAGTGGTTGTGAGATTCTCTTTGCAGATCCTCACGAGCGCCCAGCCATTGGCGATCTCGATATCGGCCTTGCCCACTTTCAAATGCGCGATCTCGGTGGAAATTTCTATCAATCCATCCAGGTGCAGACACCGCCACTTTTCGAGCGAAGTGCAGCTAAAGAGAGCACTGCGCTTCATATTCCCGCGCTGCATATCCACTGCGGTGATATCGATATCGATGACCTTCTCGATTGGATGAACTCTAGAACCCCACATCTGGTTGCATTTCCACCTGTAGCAGGTGAGGTGGCCATATCGCCAATAACTATTGCTGGAAGCACTCCCTGTCTGCGATGCATGCACCTCTTCGAATTAGATGCATATGGATTCTCACGCCAAGAGCGGATCTCTCTGACTGAAATCAGTGACTCTTCCATGGTTCTTGCCCACTGCGTCGCCTCCACTCTTGCCAGCATTGCAATTGGGTTAGTCGATAGGCTCGTTAACGGCGAAAATATCGAAGGTGCACAAGGGGTTGGTGAGATCACCTATATCGATTCTGCCGATATACGAAAGCCGCAGGTGGTAGCAATTAATCGCCATCCACTCTGCGGCTGTTCATACTTTCAATGACTATGCAGCAATAACCTGACGAGAAGGTCGACCAGGACGTCGCTTACGTGCAATCACTGCGCCATCTTCAATCAACTCACCACCCCAGACTCCGCATGGTTCGGCGCGAGAGATCGCACCTTCAAGGCATGCAGCCTTCATAGGACAGCTACCGCAGAGAGATTTTGCAATGGCAATCTCAAGGTCAGAATCTGCGAAGAAGATTTCAGGCTCTGCGTTATGGCAAGGAAGCGTGAAAGCCTTATCGCTATCAGAGCGATACGTCACATCACCCAATCCAATGCGATCGCCTGTCTCGGCCCATCCTGCTACCTGTAACTCGCTGAAGAGAACGCTCATCGCTCTCACCTGCCTCTCTTGATCTTTCTTCGTTTTCTTTATCGTGGTTTTTTGTTGTGGTTTTCTATATCGGGGAAATAAAAAAGGGCCTTTTAAATCCTGGAGTGGATTTAAAGGCCCGGTTGGCGCGATATCGATTACTCGATCGTTGCTCCTGTGGCCTCATCCACGGCGTAAAAGTTGGCGTAGAACGCTGACTTTGTTGCTGTGGGCCAATTACGCTTATGAGTGCGCGCGAAATTAGCTGAGGTCGTGTGAGTATGTGAAGGTGTAGCAAAAGTCATGACTGACTTTGATGACTGTGTTGTCATTGTCCTACCCCCTTCATACGATTGAGTTTCAAAGGGTAGAGGGTCGGCCAGGTTACTCGCAAGGCAATTAATTCTGGATTATTTGCCGATGGGCAAGGCAATCATTTAGAGCAGGCTCGCCTCCGCGAGGAATCGAGAGGGGTCGCCTCGGTAGGAGAGGTGAAGATCAGCCTTGGCACGGGTCATTCCCACGTAGAAGAGGCGTCGCTCCTCATTCAGGGCGATATCAGAGAGTACTCCCCCTGAGCTCAGAGGCAGGATGCCTTCGCTAGCGCCGATGAGAAATACGCGCTCCCACTCCAATCCTTTGGCAGCATGCAAGGTCGCCAGGGTGATGACAGGCATTGTCGGTGGATTGTTCTGCTGCACGCGATCTTCGACTTCACGCAAATATCCTCGAAGTGACTTAGGAGAGAACTGTGGATCGCTATCGAGTTCACGTCCTAAGTGCAGAAGCGCTGCAATGCCATCGATAGATTCTCCTGAAAGGAATGGCTGAGCGATTGTGCGTAGCTCATCAATCCATTGACTATCTTCTGCAGGAATCACTGACGCTTGTCTGACTTGCTTCAAGAATTGACGAACATCAGTGCGTTCAAAGAATCGCTCGGTATTGCGCACTTGGTAAGGAATGCCTTGGCGATTCATTGCTCGCTCAACCGCGTTGAGTTGGCTATTGGTGCGAGCTAAGACTGCAATCTCTTGAGGCGCAGTTCCATTCGTTAAGAGCGTGGCAATATCTGCAAGTACTCCCGAAATCTCATCGCTCTCATCTTTATACCCTTGCACTAAGGGCTTGCTTCCATGGCTGTTAAATGCGGTGAGCTCTTGCCCCATCGATGCAGAGCGAAGCAAAGCATTAGCTGCGAATGTGATTTCAGGCGTTGAGCGATAGCCGGTGGAGAGACGGATGACCTCTGCCTCTGGAAAGCGCTGCGTGAAGGTATTGAGAAAGACTGGTGTCGCTCCGGCAAATGAGTAAATAGTTTGGGCCGGATCTCCTACAACACAGATATCGCTACGGGTTCCAAGCCAAGCATTAATCAAACGTTGTTGCACAGGAGAGATATCCTGATATTCATCGACAGTGAAGTAGCGGTATTGATCTTGCACACGCTCACGCACTTCGCGTTCTTCCTCCAACATTGCCGCAGTAAGTAAGAGGACATCTTCAAAATCAATTGCAACTTCTTGCTTCTTGATGGATTCATAGGCCATATAAATCTGAACAGCTTGCTCTGCCAAGATGCGAGGTTTAGTCAGACGTTTTGAAACCTCATCCAGGTAATCTTCAGGGGCAACTTGTGAAACTTTTGCCCACTCGATCTCTGATGCAATATCTCGCAAGGTCTCGCGGTTGGTAATTGCTATTGAGTCTGCAAGGCCAGCACGTCGAATCGCCTCTGTAATAAATCCTGATTTACTCGTCATTAAATCGGGTGTGCGACCACCAAAGACAGTTGGCCAGAAGAAGAGAAGCTGCTTCAGTGCTGCTGAGTGCACCGTGCGGGCGGCAACTGTTGGCACGCCCAATGAGCGAAGACGAGCGCGCATCTCACCTGCAGCGCGCGCAGTAAATGTCAGCGCCAAAATCTTAGCTGGATCAATGGTTCCAATAGCTGCTGCATAAGCGATGCGGTGAGTGATTGCACGTGTCTTTCCAGTTCCGGCCCCTGCAATCACACAAACAGGTCCACGTGTAGCAAGGGCTACAGCGCGCTGGTCCTCATCGAGGGCAGCGAGAATTTCTTCAGGATTTAACGCCATCTCATTAACACCATGTCATTAACGCCATGTCTCGCCGCCGACCGCTCTCTCTCCGAGCCATCCTTCAATCATTCGGCGTGCGACGCTGACAGTAGGTGGAAGCAGGAGTGAGCCATCAGCTGCTGCAGCCTTCAACTCTTGGCGACTAAACCATTTGAGTTCTGTGATCTCTTCACCATCGGGACGAGCATCATCTGGTGCATCCGTAATTGCTTCGAAGGCGATCATGATGCTTGCAGGAAATGGCCAAGGCTGGGATCCCAAGTACCTCACTTCACGAAGCTTCACACCAGCTTCTTCAAATGCCTCTCGAGCAACACACTGTTCAAATGTTTCGCCGGGTTCAAGAAAGCCAGCAAAGGTAGAGAAGCGGCCTTCAGGCCAGACAGGTTGATGGCCTAATAAAACTCGATCATTACTATCTTTAATTAAAACAATGACAGCAGCATCAGTACGTGGGTGATGTTGGCTCTTATCCACATCGCAGACTCGCACCGCTCCACCAAGATCGACCCGCGTTGCTGCACCGCACTTAGAACAGTGCGGATGCGCATCGTGCCAATTAGCAAGAGCGATGGCATGCATCGCAATCTCTAATTCAAGAGGCGATAACTCCCCTGCTAATTCACGAAGAGTTAAGTAATCTTCAACATCTGAGACGACGCGACCTGATGCCCATGCAAAGTAGGCACGGTTATCTTCAAGGCTGATTCCGAGAAAATATCTCTCTCCACCAATAGCCTGATCAGCTGGTAGATACGTCAATCCGGCAGAGGTGCTGCGCACGCGACCCTTGCCCACCTCAATAATCTGAGCATTGCCCCAGAGTTGATCTAACTTCTCTGGTTGGCTTCGGAGCTCTCCAGATCGATCCATTAAGGATGCTCTGCTAGATATTGGGCTCATAGGTGGAGGTTACCCGCTCTTCAAAGCTCATATAAATCGGCCATCATCTAGCCTTGGCTCATGCGCATCACATCGTGGAACATCCTCCACGGCCAGCCCCTGACGCAACCGAGCTCCACCTTCGCCACAGCCCTTTCCTCTTTAGGCTCAGATTTAATCGCCTGCCAAGAGGTGGATCATCGCCTCGATCGCAGTGAGTGCGCCATTCAGGGTCGCCAAATCGCAGAATCAATCTCTGCCCAGTATTGGGGATTTGCTCCTGCAATTGCAGGAACTCCGGGAGTTTCATGGAGGAAACTCAAGAGATCCGAAAAGTTGGTGATCTCCAACGAAAATCAAGATGAGATCACTACCGAAGAAGGCTTCTATGGAATCTCAATCGCAAGTAAGGTTCCAGTCAAGAATTGGCTTCGCCTTGAATTAGGGCGATCGCTGATTGGCCTTCCACTTGCAGTTGCCAATAGCGCTGGTAAGCCACGATTTCTCTATGTCAAAGATGAACCTCGTGTTGCACTCGCTGCAGTTCTTGAAAATGGTTGGACAGTGATTAATACACATCTCTCATTTGTGCCACTAGTCAATATCTATCAATTGCTGCGTTTATCTGCCTGGGCAAGAAAGATTGAGATAGAACACTCAACAAAGGTATTGCTTGTGGGTGATTTCAATCTGCCATGGGGGCTTCCTACAAAGCTCACGCGTTGGGCCAGAGCGACTAACGCATTGAGCTATCCATCGTGGAAACCAGCGATTTCATTTGATTACATTTTGACCCGTGATGAGAATTTGAATCAAATCACAGAATTCTTGCATGGCCCAATTGAGTTCAGTGACCACCGCGCGATATCAGTAGATGTCTAATAATCATCGCGTAGGACTAGGAGAGTAGAGCTGCGAGCTCTTCTTCACTCAGTAGCGCACCGCGTCGATCTGTTACACCCGTTGGAATATAAACAAAGGCACCGGTGACACTCTCAAGAGGCACTCCTGCAAGCTTTGCCCAGGCTAATCGATAGATTGCAAGCTGTATTGCAGAGTCATCATCTAAGACCTTGGAGCCGGTCTTCCAATCGATAACTTCATAACCTGCCTCTGTCTTATAGACAGCATCGATGCGGCCACGAACAAGTGTTCCTGCAATAACTGTCTCAAATGGAACTTCAACGCGATGGACGGCGCGATCGGCCCATTCAGAGGCGAGCCATTTAGCTTTCAGCTCTTCGAGAGTGCGGTCATCTTCAATGGGAGCAAGGAGATCAAACTCTTCATCATCAAAGATGGATGATCCATTGAGGTGGTGTTCAATCCATAAGTGGAATGCTGTTCCTCGCGATGAGTACTCATCGCGTGCGCGAGGCATCGGCCTGCGAATACTCTTTGCAAACTCTTCCGGGTTCTTCTTCATGGCGATAATTGATGAAGGCGACATTCGGACTGGACGTGGAATTTCAAGGGAGGTCGAACGACTCTCTGCGAACTCGGCGATAATCGCACGAGCATCATCAATCCATGATTGAAGAGCAGGGTTATCGACGGTGAGGTCATAGGCGGTTGCACCACGGACTTGCTCAAGCGTTGCATTAAATGCAGCACGCGAATCACCCAGTGGATCGCGTGGCCATAGCGCGCTCTCTTCGATTCCTTCACGAGGATTGCGTGCATCCTCATCAGGTGGAGTGAGCTCATCAATCACGCGACCCTGAACTCGAGCAATCTCTTCAATCTTTCGGTAGAGCGATGAAGGTTGCAACGGCTTCACGCCTGATCCCCAATATGAGGCAGATGCGAAGAGATGCGAACGTGCACGAGTTACCGCCACATAGCCAAGTCGAATCTCTTCTCCTAAGCGGTACTGCACGCACCTTTTGCCGTATTCGGCGAGAGCTTTATTTGCATCAGAGTTTGTAGAGACATGAGCGAGTGAGAGTTGCGGAACTACATCGCTGTCGCGACGAAGCGCAAAGGGGATGAAACGTTCATTGGTCGACCAATTCTCTGGGCTTCGTGCGCCATCTGATGGGAAAGTTCCTTCAGTAAGACCAGGTATGGCAACAACATCCCATTCAGCACCTTTTGCCATGTGAATTGTCAGGATCTGCACAACGCTCTGATCTACTTCGGGAGCACCTGCCTTAAGTCCGCCCTCTTCTTCACTTGCAACATCTAGCCAATTGAGGAATCCAGTCAGTGAACCGCCTGAGCGAGAGAACTTACTTGTCTCGTCTAAGAAGCGATCCAGGTGTCGGCGTCCGTGGATTCCTTCTTCACGTAGAGCAACCTCTGCATCGAGGTTGAGATAACGCTCAATCTCGAGAACCAGATCGGTAATTGACCCTGATGCGCGTGAGCGAAGTCTGCGCAGATCGGTTGCAAATTGCACTAGACGTCCATAGCCAGCCGATGAAAATGTTGAGACATCAGCACTTTCTATCTGATCGAGAGCATCGATGAGTGAGCCCATAAACTGGTCATCATTTTCTGCAGCAAGCGGATTGCCAGCGATGATATTGCGGACAATTGAACGACTATCACTTGATTCATTACGAGCACGAGAGGAAGAGAATCGACCAAGGGCTGCAATATCGCGAGGGCCTAAATTGATTCGAGGACCTGTTAAATGACGCATCAAAGCGCACCTGCATCCGGAGATGCCACAACCTTTAAAATTGCAACGATATCGGCTACTTCAGGAACATGGATGAGCCCGCCGAGGCCAAGAACCTCTGAAGGGATTCCAGAGGCCGTTAAAGCAGCTTGAATCACTGGTATCTGAGACTTCTTTCGGACCAATACAGCAAAGGAGAGAGAGCTCTTCTTGACTCCATTGTCTCCCCAGAGAGGTTGGAAGTACTCAACTATTGCTTGGGCCTCTGCTTCAAGATTTTCAAATATTCCGCATACGAGGTCACCAGGACCTGCACCCTTGCGTGGACTCAGTGGAGCAACTGTGATTGTGTCATTTGCGCGCACTTCATCAGAGATTAAGTTAGCTGCAGAGAGAATACTGATGTCATTGCGATAGGTCTCAAGGAGGTCATATTGCAGTGCACCTGTGGAGCCGGGTGACTTAGGGAAGTAGCGATTGAATGCACCAATTGTTCCGGCGGCAGCGCCTCTCCAGGTGTAGATGGATTGACATGGATCCCCCACTGCCGTTACAGGATGTCCTGCACCAAATAAAGTGGAGAGAAGTCGCACCTGAGAGTGCGAGGTATCTTGATACTCATCGAGCAATACCACAGGGAACTTACTGCGCTCTATAAGACCGACTTCTGGAAACTTCTCAGCAATCGTTGCAGCAAGTGCAATCTGATCATCGAAGGAGAGTTGTCCACTTGTGCGACGTTCGTTAATAAAGTGATTCATCATCTCAACGAGAGCGATGCGCTGTTCTGCAGTTCGCTTTGCCGTTCTCACTCCATCATTGAGCGGACCGCTCATTCGCGCAAGTTCATCGAGTAACTTCTGATCTTCAGCGATAATTGCATCCCCTGATACTTGATGCTCTAGCGCTTGCGAGGTCAGACCCATCAGATCATCGACAACTGTCTTAACGGCGCTCTCATTAGCAAAACCTTCAGCATCCCAATTTTGGACGATGCGATTAGCGAGCATCCAGAGAGCTGCCTCACCCATCGGCTGAGAATCCGCATCGATTCCAAGACGGATTGCATGTTCGGAGAGGATGCGTCCTGCATAGGAGTGATAGGTCGTGACCGATGTATCAAAGTGGCTAAAACCAGGGGTTATTCCAGCTTGAATCATGCCCTGATGCAGCTGCTTCAAACGTTTGCGAATACGAATATTGAGCTCGCCTGCCGCTTTGCGGGTAAAGGTGAGACCAAGAATTTGATTGGGGGTAATGATCTGATTAGCAACGAGATAGACAACGCGAGCAGCCATTGTCTCTGTCTTTCCAGATCCTGCACCAGCAATGACAACTGCAGGTTCGAGCGGATTGGTAAGGCCAGAGATGATCGCCGACTGTGGTGCGCTAGGAGCCCAGAAAGTAGGGTCGATGCGCTGAATGAATTCGGCGACTTGAGCAGGTGTGTAGATTTCAACAAACTTATCGTTTCTCATTATCCAATCACCGTCCTTCCCTCGCTATGGAGCGGACAGGAGCTCTTAACAGGACATGATGAACAGAACTGGTTCTTTCGTGCCACAAAGGTTGGTGATGCCATCTGTGTGGCAATCAAATCAAGGCGTTCTGTGATCTCTTCGGCAATCACAGGTGGGCGCTCACGCGTTGCAACCTCTTTCGTATCATGACCGAGGAAAACTAAATGTGAGCCCGAGACTTTTGGATCATCAAACTTTTGCTCAAAGGAATTAAGCACAACGGCGATTTGATAACAGGCCAACTGTAAGTTCTCTAGCGCCTCACTCTTCTTGATCGCTTTACCGGTCTTAAAATCAACAACAAAGAACTTTCCATCGCTATCTACTTCCAAGCGATCTACTGAACCACGGACGGTTGCACGACCGAGTTGGAATTCAAACTTCAGCTCAACTCCTTGAACTCTATTGACGCTTTCACGATGGTATTGAGCAAAACGTTCAAGCATTCGTTGTGCACGCTGCAGCTGTGTCCGGTTAATCCACCCGGAGGTATCGCTGATCAGCGGCCATGCCTCGTGGAGTGATTGATAGAGAGATTGATCTGTGACATCTTGGCCCTCAACTTTGAGGCGGGCATATTCGTGAATAACTGAGCCTAAAAGCTGCGCCGTGGAGTCTCCATTGCTTCCGCCATTGCGCTCGAGCAGCCACTTTAGGCCACACTCTTCAAAGGTCTCTGCTGCAGATGGCGAGAGAGGTACCAGTTGATCCTCGCCATATAACGGTGCATCGGTACTAATGGGGGTCGAGCCGAGCCACTGTGATGGATCTGCAACCGATACTCCGGCTTCGGCAAGGCTTTTTAGAATCGGTGCTGCATCTGTAGCGATCGAGGAAGTAAGTGAACGGCGAAGAGAAGCCACAAGGGCACTTGCAGTCAGTGGCCTTACATCACCAAATGAAGTCGCGGTATAGAGGTCGGATTCAAGGGCTTCAAAAAAGTATGTTGATGGTGAATCATCTTCGCGAGTTACCGCTGTCAAGTGAACCTCTTGTGAAGCACGAGTTGTTGCAACATGAAAGAGACGACGTTCATCTTGCGCCAACGATTGCGCTGTGATCTCGTGCAATGCAACTGTTGAGAGTTCTTCACCGTGGCGTTCACGTTCTACTAAACGTTCAGCACCTAGTAGTGAACTGCGCTCTTTGAGGTTAGGCCAGATGCCTTCTTGTAGCCCTGCGATAAATGTCCGTTTAAATTCAAGCCCCTTAACTGAGTGCACAGTCAGTATTTGCACAACATCGGGACGAATTCCCTGAGCTGTAATCAGGTCAGAGACAATGTTCTCTTGTGCAATCTCGGTAAGAAATGCTCGTGGATGCGAACCGGGCATTCGGTCGATATGACGCGCTGCACTATCAAAGAGTTGGACCATCGCATCGAGGTCGCGATCTGCTGCAGCTCCACGTGAACCTCCACGTAAGGCCGCGCTCTGCCAGCTCTCAGAGATCTTTACCCCTTCACCATTTTCAGCGCTAGACCAGATTGCCCAGAGAAGGTCATGAATTGAGGCGCCTTTCTTGCGAAGTGATGCACGGGCAGTGGCTAGCAACGCTGCAATCCGCTCTAACTCAGTTCGTTCAGTAAATGATTCCTCTGAGGGAATATCGCCTTTATCAATAGCATCGATGATCAACTGCGTACCTGAGCGTTTATCTTGACTCTCATCTCGCGCTTTCAACAACGCTGTACGAATTCGGCGTAAAGAGATCGTTGAAGCTCCACCAAACTCAGCTGTGAGTAGTCGCTCTGCAACATCGAGTGTCAGCTTCTCTTGTCCTGTTGCTACACGCGCTAACAGTAGAAAAGGGGCCAGGGCTGCGCTACTAGCTATCGCTTCACGATCTCCTGCAACTGGTACACCTGATTGTGAGAGTGCGCGGCGGATTGCATTTGAAGTTGAGCCATGCGAGCGAAGAATGATCGCCATATCGGAGTAGGCAATGCCTTCAATGAGATGTGCGCGCTTAATTTTGTAGGCAATGTATTGCGCCTCTTCATTTTCAGAGTGAAGTTCCACGGCATAGCGTTGAGGTGCCCCTCGATAGTTTCTCTGCAAAGTAATGGTGGTTGCATGCTCATATTTCTGGCCAAGATAATCGAGGGCTCCATCGGGATCTGCACCGCGGAATCGACCGACTGCGCTATCAGGGTCAACAACAAAGAGGAGCTCATTACCTGCTAGAAGTTCGAGCAATCGACGCTGTGCAGGGTCTGACTCATGAAACTCATCGACCATGATTGTTCTAAATCGTGAACGCAGCGTTGCAAGCAAATCAGGGTTGCGCAGTAGATGAGCATGAGCTGCATTGATAATCTCGGCAGGATCAATGCGCATCTTTGAATCTCCAGCACCGGTATCAGATGCTGCAGAAATCTTCAGATATGAATCCCAAAAACGTGCGACCGCCGGCCAGTACTTCTCGCCTAGTCGTTTACCTTTTTCTGCAAGCTCCTCTGGAGTCAAACCACGTTCAGTAGCTCGCATCATCACATCGCGGAGCTCGCGAATAAAACCCTGTGTCAGCAGTGGTTCGCCCATCGTCTGCTCACTTGCGCGAAGGTCGGTGGGCCACCAATCAACTCCATCTTCAATATTTCCAGCTAATAAGGCTGCAATAAAGCTCTCTTGCTCGGCACCTGAAATCAAAACCGTCTCACGAAATGTCTCACCAGATCGCATTGAGAGAATTGAGAAGGCAAGTGAGTGAAATGTGCGAGCTACTGGCTCTTTAATGGTTCCATCGACTGCAATGACAATTGCATCGCGAATCTCGGAGGCTCTCTCGCGGCCAAATGCGAGAATCAATATAGATTCAGGATCGGTGCCATCTGCAATACGTGCGATTGCAGATTCAATTAAAACCGAACTCTTTCCGGTTCCTGTTGCTCCGCGAAGTATGAGCGGTGACCCACGATGTGCGATAGCGGCGAGCTGTTCAGGGTCAAAAGCAAGAGCTGGCCTGGTGATTGGTTTTGCGACCAGCCGAATTCCCGACGTGGCCTTACTCATCTCCACCATCGAATCGACGATAGATCGCCCAAAGAATAATCAGAATCAAGATTGCGCCTGCCCAAGCAATATGCGTCTGATGCACATGGAAGAAAGAACTATGTTCAATTGTTGGTTGATCTGTCGCTACAGGGGATGTACGCCCTGGTTTATTGAGATAGAGATCGTAACTTCCTGAAATCACATGTCCATCTGCAGAGACCACACGATAGGAGACTATGTAGGTGCCATCTATATAGGAGTCATCCCCAAGAGTTACAGATAATAAATTGCCCGCAACCGTGGTTTTCACAATAGAAACTTCTTGTGAGTCAGGTGCACTTACTGAAATCTTATTGACAGGATTATCACCAATCGTCATTAACTGGTCGGTGAAACGTATTGAAATCTCAGATGGCATAGAAGTAAGGGTGCTCTTATAGAGAGGGGTTGTATCGATCACCGAGGTGTGGGCTAGAGCACTCTGAGGGGCGATTAGAAGAAAGATGAGAGCAAGTAAAGGGCGAGCGAAACGCATTCTTCTTCACTCTCCTTCCTGATATGTGCGATTATTTCCGAGTGAAAGCACTCAAGGCGCTAGCCACATCTTTAGCCTTGATCCTTGCTGCTCTATCTGCACATATTCTCGCAGGAGGAAGGCAACTTTCCTTCTATTCAGCGCTTTCACTCGTTGGTGCTCTATTTCTCATCGCCCTCTTTATATCTGATGCCACAGATAGCCCAGTACGTACTGTCTTGGCGATCTTCCTGGCCCAAAATCTCTCCCACTTCATTACAGGGGGAAGCTACGGTGATGAGAACAGGATGATCTTAAGCCACTTGCTCTCATCTGTCGCGAGCTACTACTTGATTGCCCATCTCCACCAAAGTTTAGCTTCAGTCACAGACTACTTTATTGAGCTCGTTTTTCCGAAGGTTTTTCGCCAAAGGCTTTCTCTCCACTCAATTCAGGCAATACCCGGGTTCACCTATCGCAGCCTATCTACTCTCTTTTTCTCTCTAGCGTATTCATTAAGAGCGCCACCTCTTCGCTGAAATCACTTGCATGTAGTTGAGAAAGTCTCAACTATTGATTTCACGTGAAAGAGGAATTTATGAATAAGAAATTGGTAATGGCTGCTGTCGCAATTCTTGGATTTGGCGCTGTAGCTTTCTTTGCAACACAAGGCTCTAAAGACGCTTCAATTGTCATTGAGAACCCTGTCGTACGTTCGATTGATGCCGCCTCATTTAAGAATGAGGAGACCGGTAAGTACATGACTGGATCATTTATGACAATCACAAATAACGGCAGTGAGGATGTCACCCTTGAAGGTGGATCATCTCCAATTGCTGGAATTGTTGAAATTCATGAAGTGATCAACGGAATGATGGTTCCAATGGAAGGTGGCCTTGTGATTCCTGCTGGCGAGAGCATCAAGCTTCGCATGGGCGGCTACCACGTCATGTTGCTTGAGCTCACAAACGAGATCAAAGCAGGAGAAGAGACCGAAGTAACGCTTCGATTTAGCGATGGAACTGAACAGACAATCACAGCGCCTGTGAAGGATATCGCTATGGACGATGAGGTCTATGGCGCTGCAGGCGGCATGTAAATGAACTATAGAAAGCTAGCCATTGGCGCGCTTTCCATCGTGGTTGGCGGTGGCATCTTTGCCACCGCCACTATGGTGGATCTCAAGAAAGATCCGTCGATAGGCGCTGCAGTAGAAGAGTTCTATGGCGTACATCAAAATGGAATTGAAATCGATCGCCAATCCAATGCAACTTTGATCTCCTTTGACATTAGAGATGGCGTCGATAAAAGCGCAGTTGCCCGCCTTATGCGCATCTGGACCAATGATTCGTCGGAGCTTATGCAAGGCAACCCCATCATCGGTGACCCACAAGCTGAAATGGCAGAAAATCCTGCGCGCTTGACCGTTCTCATCGGTTACGGATATTCACTCTTTAAGAAAATTGGAATTGAAGATCAATGGCCGATATCCGAGAAGGTGATTCCGGGATATGAAATAGATCGCCTAGAAGATCGATGGAGTGATGGGGATTTGATCCTGCAAATCTCAGGCGATAATCCGCAATCTATCTTTCATGCATCTCAAGTGTTGGAAAGAGATGCTGCACCATTTGCGAGAGTTCGTTGGCAGCAGAGAGGCTTCTTAGACCCTGCAGGTGTAAATACTTCTAATGTATCTCGAAACTTATTGGGCCAACTTGACGGAACTGCAAACAAGAAGAATGAAACGAAAGAGTTTGATGAGATTGCGTGGGTCAAAGACGGCAAACTGGCTAAGGGAACAACGATGGTTGTGCGTCGCATTCGAATGACACTAGATACATGGAACAAAGTTTCTACAGACTCTAAGTCCAAGGTGATAGGTCGCTCGCTTGAAGATGGCTCTCTCTTGGAGACCTCTACACCGAGCGCTCATCAAAGTAGAGCCTTTACAAAGGGATCGGCTGGAATAATCAGACGAGGATTTAACTATGATGATAGCTATCTGCCGGATGGCACTCGTGATGCTGGGTTGATTTTCATCTCTTTCCAAGCTCACGTAAGAAGTTACTTGGATATCCAGGCAAAGCTCAATGAGATGGATGATCTCAATCGTTACACCACCCCAGTCGGATCAGGGCTCTTTATAGTGCCGGCAGGAACCAACCGTGGTGGCTATATCGGTGAAGGCTTCTTTCAGTAAGAAAGGTATCGCCGCAAAAAAGAAATGGACCCTGAGCGCCTGTCGCCGGGTCCAGTTCTTTTGGAGAGGTTAATTCTTTAAGACTGATTGCTCTTCTTTGCGCGTGATGTAGCTCGTGCACGCTCTGAACCATCAAGGACAACCTTGCGGATACGAACAACTGCAGGTGTTACCTCTACGCACTCGTCTTCGCGACAGAATTCGAGAGCGCCCTCCATGTTGAGCTTCTTAGGTGGAATCAACTTCTCAGAGTTATCTGTACCTGAAGCGCGCATATTAGTCAGCTGCTTCTCGCGAACGCAGTTGACATCCATGTCATCAGATCGTGAGTTCTCACCGATCACCATGCCCTCGTAGACCTCATCGCCTGGTTCGACGAAGATAGTTCCGCGCTCTTGAACGCCTGTAAGAGCATAGGAAGTTACAACTCCCATGCGATCTGAGACGAGTGAACCTGTTCCGCGTGTACGAAGTTCTCCGAACCATGGCTCGTATGAATCAAATACGTGGTGGAGCAAACCTGTTCCGCGAGTTTCTGTAAGGAACTCTGTACGGAAACCGATAAGACCACGTGATGGAACCTTGTACTCAAGGCGGATCCATCCGGTGCCATGGTTGACCATCTGCTCCATGCGGCCCTTACGAAGTGCCATAAGTTGTGTAAGAACACCGAGGTAATCTTCTGGTGCATCGATTGTGAGGCGCTCCATTGGCTCATGTAGTTTGCCATCGATTGTCTTAGTAACAACCTGTGGCTTACCAACTGTGAGCTCAAAACCTTCGCGCTTCATAATTTCAACGAGAACAGCGAGCTGAAGCTCACCACGTCCCTGAACTTCCCATGCATCTGGGCGCTCTGTATTGAGAATACGAAGTGAAACGTTACCGATGAGCTCCTTATCAAGGCGATCCTTCACCTGACGAGCTGTAAGTAGCTTGCCTGACTTACCTGCAAGAGGAGATGTATTGATACCAATTGTCATCGAAATTGATGGCTCATCAACCTTGATCAATGGAAGTGCATGTGGGTTCTCAAGATCTGCAAGAGTCTCACCCAATGTAATTGTTTCGATACCTGCAATAGCGACAATGTCACCAGGTCCTGCTTCAAGACCAGGTACGCGCTCCAGTGCTTCGGTGATGAGAAGCTCTGAAATCTTTACACGCTCTTGTGTTCCATCTGTCTTCATCCACATCACAGATTGACCCTTCTTCAGGGTTCCTTCGTGAATACGGCAGAGTGCAAGACGTCCAAGAAATGGTGAAGAGTCAAGGTTTGTAACGTGCGCCTGAAGTGGTGCACCCTCGTGATAGACAGGTGCCGGAACAGTGTCCTGAATTACCTTAAAGAGAACATCGAGATTCTCTTCATCAGGCAATCCGCCATCTGCTGGACGGTTAAGTGATGCGCGACCGTTCTTTGCAGATGCATAGACCACTGGGAAATCAATCTGATCTTCATTAGCATCGAGATCAAGGAAGAGCTCATATGCCTCATCAACAACCTCAGCGATACGTGAGTCTGGACGGTCTGTCTTATTGATGAGCAAAATAACTGGGAGGTTCTTCTGAAGTGCCTTGCGCAATACGAAGCGAGTCTGTGGCAGTGGACCCTCTGATGCATCAACGAGCAAGATAACGCCGTCAACCATTTCAAGTCCGCGCTCAACCTCGCCACCGAAGTCAGCGTGGCCTGGTGTATCAATGATGTTGATAACAGAGTCACCGCGTCGGACTGCAGTGTTCTTTGCAAGGATCGTAATTCCCTTTTCGCGCTCAAGGTCCATCGAGTCCATCATGCGGTCTTGACCCTCATCCTGCTTCTTGTGAGCAGCGAATGCACCTGACTGCCACAACATCGCATCAACGAGAGTGGTCTTACCGTGGTCAACGTGAGCGATGATCGCAACGTTACGGATGCTATCGCGCGTCTTTACAGGCAAGTCTTTAAGGTGTGCAGGTGTCTTTGGCATTGAAGAGAAACTCCATAAATAAGGGCACTAAATTGGAAAGTGCAGGCGCTCAGTCTATCAGCGCAGAGAGAGCCTCAATCTCATTGAATTCACTCGTAAATCAGTAGATATCAGCGAGAAAGGTGGAGTCAACTCAAATACTTGGCGAGATTATCGAAGTAGGACTCCATACCTGCCTGCGCTTGTTCTGCCTGTCCTTCAGGCATTTCACCAAACTGTGAAAAGCGAACCCATGAACTGCTGCCTCGATCTTCAAAATCAACTTCAATACGATGTGCATGCTCATCGTTTTTTCTAGCAGCAAACTCGGTTTCATCTTGAGAATAATTCATTGAGTGAACAATTCTCTTATTCTCATCAAGCTCTGAATATGTGCCCCAGAAATATGCATTAAATCCATACTTGGTGACATCCACTCCTACAGTCCACCATCCACCGACTTTATTCTCTGAGACGACAGAGCCCTGAAGAACTGAGAGATCTGTCGGGCTATACCAAGCAGAGAGTGCATCAGGATTCATCCAGGCATCCCATAACGCCGACACTGCTACTGGGTATTCACGTTCGACTGAATAGAGCTTGGACATGTTAGGACTCCTTTAGTGAAGCGAATTGGGTTGCGATAAGGGTGCGATCTTCAGGATCTGCAATTTCAGCTATCAATTCTTTCGTTCTCGCAATGGCATCTTCTGAACGGAGGTCACCGGCTAAATAAAGTGCCCGCGCCCAACCTTCATTGACTGATGCTATGAGCCAATCAGCAGGAGTATCAATAAGAGATAGGTGGTGGAGAGATTTCTCTGCCGCAACTATTGCAAGGCCAAAAGAGTGTGCACCGATAAGCGCGCGTGAATAGAGCCAGTAACCGATTGCAAGATTTTGATCATTGCCAACTCTGCGCCAAAGATGAAGTGAGGCAGCCGCAAGCTCTAGCGCTAACAGATGGTCCTTGCCAGATTCAACTGCTTCAAAGGCGGAGTTGTAGGCAGATGCGGCTAGCGTGCGGATCTCTTGTTCAATGGCGCTCTGCTCAGTCATTGCTGAATTGTAATTTATGCTTGAGCTATGACCAGCATCGTCTTATGGGTTTCTGATATTGATCGTCAAGCAAACTTCTACTCTGTGCTTCTAGGTGCATCTATTTCAGATAAGAGCGAGGAGTTCTGCTCTGTCAGCGATGAAAGAAATTCTGTTCTGCTCCACTTACTTCCTGAGCAATATCGGCTAAGTAATACAGATCTACAGCCAGCCCAGGAAGAAGTGGCAATAAAACCGATATTTGAAGTTACATCAATCGATGACGCATTAGCGCGAGTGAATGAATACGGTGTGAGAGTTTCAGGTGCCATGGCAACCTATGGCCAGGCGAGCTACCAAGATTGCATCGACCCTGAAGGCAATGTCATTCAACTTTGCCAGCAAAGTTAATCAAGATTTGCGCTTAAACGTTAAAGCGGAATTCGACTACATCACCATCGTGCATGACATAGTCCTTACCTTCCATACGTACTTTGCCCGCAGACTTTGCTTCAGCCATTGATCCAGCTGCAATGAGATCATCAAATGAGACGATTTCAGCTTTAATAAATCCTTTTTGGAAATCGGTGTGAATCACACCAGCAGCCATAGGTGCGGTGTCGCCCTTATGGATTGTCCATGCGCGCGCTTCTTTTGGTCCTGCAGTCAGGTATGTCTGAAGTCCCAAAGTATCAAAGCCAACGCGAGCTAGAGTTGCAAGACCTGGTTCAGTCATTCCAACTGCTTCAAGAAGTTCGAGAGCATCTTCATCTGGAAGTTCTGCAAGCTCTGCCTCTGTCTTTGCATCAAGGAAGATTGCCTCTGCTGGGGCAACGAGCGCTGAAAGCTTTGCACGAAGTTCGGTATCACCCAGCTCTGCCGCGTCTACGTTAAAGACATAGAGAAATGGCTTTGCAGTAAGAAGGTGTAGCTCATAGATTAATGAGAGATCGACTTTAGAAGTTGATAGTGGCTTACCTGATTGAAGATGAGCCTCTGCAGCTTTGACGGCTTCGAGCACTGCACTCTTTGTCTTATCGGTACGAGACTCTTTCTCAAGGCGTGGAATCGCCTTTTCGATTGTCTGTAAATCTGCGAGCGCTAACTCAGTATTAATAGTCTCGATATCACTTGATGGATCAACACGGCCATCAACATGGACAACATCGCCATCTGTAAAGACTCGAATCACCTGACAGATTGCATCTGTCTCACGGATATTTGCCAAGAACTTATTGCCAAGGCCTGCGCCTTCAGATGCGCCCTTCACGATGCCTGCGATATCGACGAATTCGACTGCCGCTGGGAGGAGCTTTTCAGAGCCAAAGATTGCTGCAAGCTTTGCTAGGCGCTCATCGGGGACACCTACGACGCCGACATTGGGCTCGATCGTGGCGAAGGGGTAGTTCGCAGCGAGAACGTTGTTCTTGGTCAGGGCGTTAAAGAGGGTCGATTTTCCGACATTGGGAAGGCCGACGATTCCGATGGAGAGGCTCATAGTGGCTCAAGAGTACGACGGGGCCTATAGATAAGTGAAATTCGCCGATTTGTCACCGGTTACTGCCACGATAACCCCATGTCCAACGCACTCACCATCTCATTAGTTCTCCTCATTGGCCTCATTACTGGTCTGGCTATTGGTATCTGGTTTGGTCGTTCGCAAGGTGGTTCATCGACTCAAGATCTCGCAACAGTCAAAGCGCTCCTTGAAAAGAGTGAGGAGCGTTTGAAAGAGGCTGAGAGTAAGAATGAGAGCCAGGCAAAGATTGCTGTCCAACTAGAAGAGATGCGCACATCGGTCGAACGCATGCGCACGCAGGCACAAGATGCATCCGAAAAACGTATCCAATCCGAGACCGAACTCAAGGGCACTATCAATGAGATGCGCCAAGCATCGACTTCACTCTTTGATGAGACTCGCAAGATTGCAAGTGCTCTCTCTAGTTCTCAAGCGCGAGGAAAATTTGGTGAGGCACAACTTGAACTCCTACTAGAGCAGGCAGGACTTCGTGAAGGCCACGAATACGATGCTCAGCGCTCAACAACAGATGCCGACTCTTCAGGAATTCCCGATGTCACAGTCAAGATGCCTGGTGGATCGCGTCTCTTTGTTGACTCTAAATTTCCCTTTGATCGCTTCCTTGATGCATTTGCTACCGAAGATCAGAGCGCACGTGATGAGTATTTAAGCGCTCATACAAAAGATTTACTCAAGCATGTTGATGCGCTCTCCAAGCGCGGCTATCACAAGTCACAAGGATCACCTGATTTCGTCGTTCTCTTTCTCCCCTTTGAAACTCTGCTAGCCGAAGCCCTGCGTATTGATCCACAATTGCTTGAGAAGGCATTTAAGGTCGGCGTCACCATTGCCACACCTACCTCGATGATGGCGCTACTTCGCACAGTCGGTCATATCTTTACGCGCAATAAGTTGGCTGAATCCGCTGATGACATAACCAAAATTGCAGCGACATTTCTTAAGAACCTCACACTGCTCCATACCAAGATTGCAGCGGTCGGTAAGGCTGTCAATGGCGTCTCAAAGGCCTATGACGATCTCGTTCCCACTGCCCAGAAGACAGTTCTTGCACCAGCCCTGCGAATTAATAAATTAGGTGTTGCAGGCGATAAAGAGAAGCTCGCAATCGAATACCCTGACTCCCCTGCAGATGTTCGCGAACTTGCTCATGGTGAGATCGAGAACGCAGATGATTTTATTGATGTTGAGATAGTTGAGGAGACAGAGAGATGATGGCAGCACCAAAGATTCCTGCGATGACCGGTCCGGGTCTGAAGAAAGAGGGAGTCGTTGTTCTGCAGACTTTCTTTATCGCTCTCTTTACTTGGCTTGAAGTCACTGTGCGCAATGAACCAGGAATCATCTCTGGCCTTATCTTGATCACAGTTACCTACGGAGGGATCGCATATGGACGTAAAGGCACACGTTATGTCTCGGCCGTCACACCACCACTTGCCTTTGCTGCAACGATCTTAGTTCTCACAATTCT
>JACCDW010429066.1_pt1 | contig 37623 bp, 49 predicted proteins | sample 7449781 | NCBI WGS metagenome assembly JACCDW01 (sample SAMN15323449, study PRJNA562643) | freshwater metagenome | isolation source: river surface water | place: USA:Blue River Watershed | collected 2017-08-18 | reverse complement strand
TCAACAGGTTCTTCTGCTACTTTAGTTTCTTTTACTTCAGCAGTTTCCCCACCTAAAACTTTAGGTGGTTCTGTCTGACTTGAAGTGTCAGGAAACGCTTTATTAATTGATGCCGTAGCGTTTTTATTACTTGTCATTTTAATTAAGAAGTAACCAACTACAAATCCTGCACCAAATAAAATTATGTTTCTTTTATCCATTACTAATTTTTAAACTTGTTTACTTGCGATACAAGCGTCAAATTTTTCTTTTCTTAAAGCAACTAAATCCGTACCTGCCGTTGGTCTTATCATAGCCATAAAATCGTCCGCTGCTTTATTACAAGCGTCTATTGTTGCTTGTGATGGTGCTGAATCAACTGCTCCTGTCGGAGTTGTTGTTCCTGTTGCTGAATTATCTTTTGATTTTTTGAAATAACCAACTAAAAGATAGCCTACAACTACCCCCGCTCCTACTAATACTATATCTCTTGTGTTCATAATTATTTTGCTTTATAAACAGTTAATCCTGTTTTGGTTTTTGATGCTACATACGTTTTACCATTGTAAGTAAATGATGCCGACTTGTTTTTTTTGGCTTCCAACATTGCTTTGAAATACCCGTTTACCGCTTTTGCCATAATTTCTATTTTTTAAATAATTTTAATACTCTTTGAACGTTTTTTCCGTCATACGGCACTTTACCGTTTAACCAATCTCTTTTAGCATCACAACCACAATCATCTGTAATTGCGTTTACTACCATTTTTATACCTGTAAATTTAGTAAATTTCTCAATAGAATCGCCTAAACCTTTACTTTTTTCCATAGTAATTTGTTGTTATTTTACTTGGTATTATTTTGTGTAATCTTTATTCACTAATTTATAAGTCATATAACCAACTGTACCTGCGCCTAAAACAACGCCTATGGCTAAACTACCTAACACAGTTACTAAAGCACCTTTGCCTACGCTATATCCTTTTGAATAAGAGAAAATAGCAAGACTTAAAGGAACTACTAATAAAACTAATGCGCCGTTATCTGATTTTTTTTCCATAATAATTCTATGTAAAAATATTGTATTTTTTTGAAATATTTTCCATTTTTTTCTTTAAATCATCTGAAAGTTGTTGACCGTCTTTAAAGGCAAGTGATACAAAATAAGTGTCCTTAATTTCTGAATCCGACATTTTATTTAAAATGGCAATAAAATTATCTTTTGATTCTTGAGAATCTGTCGGCACAATCATTATAGATTTTATCTTTTCAAGCATAACCTCTTTAGTAGGTGCGGTTGCAGTTCCGTCTTGAATTTTTTCTTTTTTCTTAAATACGAAAAAATATAACGCAGTTCCTACCGCAAGTGCAGAAAGCGTTCCTATGGCTATTTTAGTTCCTGTTTTCATAGTTAATTATTCAGTTTTTGAATACTTTTTACCCATCGCTTTTTTAACGTTGTACTTAACTTCTTCAACGTCATCTACCAAGTTAAGGAAATCGTCATTAGGTTTTTGGTCTTCGTTCAGTTTTGCAATTGCTTTTCTGTAATATGTAATTCCATATACTGAAAACGCAATCAAAAGCCCGAATACAAGCAAACTTTTAAAATCCATTGGTTTTTGCGACCCCATACTCTCAAATACGTCATCGCCACCGCCTGACGGTGCTACGGGTGCAGGTGCTACGGGTGCAGGTGCAACGGGTGCAGGTGCTACGGGTGCTACTGATACTTCTGTTTCCATAATATTTTATTTATTAAATTTTTTATATGATAAATATCCTAAAACCAATGCGCCTAAAATAAGTAAATGGTTTTGATGTTTTTGTAAAAATGAAATTGGTTTTAATCTTGTTTCTAAAATTAATTTTGAAGTTAATGGTGTTGAATCATCTACTTTATCTGCATCATAGCCTAAAATATAAGTATCATCTGAAAAAATAAGATATGGTGTCATTACTGCACCACGACCTCCGCCACCTGTTTTTGCGATTTCAATAACATCTCCTGCTTCAAGAGTACCAACAACATCAGTTCCAATATCTCCAAACATATCTTTTTTGTTTGGGTTTTGTTTTAAAATACTTGTTCTGCTATTAACTTTATATCTTGCCATAATTCTTATCTTTTATTTTTAAACGCTCTTACGATTAAGATTATTCCCGCTAAAGCACCTATTCCACCATAAATAAATCTATGCTTTTGTAAATGGTCAACAAACACACCTTTTTTAGAACTTACTGTTTTAGTATCATTGTTTTTTGGCTTTCCCTCTCCACTTTTCATTACTATTGAATCATCAACTAATTCAATATCATAAAGCAACTTTATTTTCTTACCCTGAAGTTCACTCGCTTTTAAAAATTGAGGAATATAATTCATATAAGAAACTTTGAATACAGAATCAGGATTAATCAATTCGTTTTCCAATACAAAATTTCCGTCCAAGTCGGATTGTTCGCCAAGTTTATTGGCTTCATCTCCCGTAGTAATAACTATGTCAGCCAAACTCATTGGCTGATTGTCGCTATCTAAAACTTGTCCAAATATTTTCATTATGCTTTTCCTCCTCTAATTCTCTGAATTGTATAAAAATTTACAATAGCCCCTAATACGAAAGAAACTATACCTACAACAACAAATGTCGTTGACAAATGCTGATGTACTTTAGCACTTGCATCTTTCTTTTTTTGTTCTTCCGATTGAGCATTATTAATGCCTACTTGACTACTTTGAACCGCTCCTATCATAAGTGTAATAAAATAATGTTAATCCTGCAAGTATGGATAATACTCCAACCGCAATATAATCTTTGTATGCTTTAACTGCTAAACCAAAACTTCCCTCTTTAAGCCATTCGCTTGGTAATTGCTCTAATATTTTTTTCTTCACTTCCCAAACCCTTAATTTACCGTCTTTTACTTGACGGAAAGCGGGATTTGCATTATATATTGCACCTGCTGATAAACCTAATCCTTGAATAACCCAATCGTCAGATTTCCCGATAGCAATAGGGAAAAATGTAACAAAATATGTATCTGTATAATTTTTTAATTTCCCTGCGTAACGCTTATAATATTCATAGACTAAATCTAATTGTTCAGAATAGTCCATTTTTCTAATTTCAGACATAAGATATTGTTTGCCATTAATCGTCTTGTAATTTTTACCTTTATCGGGACAAAATTGAATTAAACCATAACAACCAATATTATTGGCTTTTGATGGGCTAAAAGTTCTTGCACTTTCAAAGTACATAATTGCCATCAACCAATTTGGGTCAATTTGCAATTTACTTGAAATATCCTTTATCTTTTTTATAAAACCACTCCTGTAAGAAGCAGGAACTTTATCCTCGTATATTAAAGCCATTACCACAATATTTTATCAGCATACCAACCATTTGAACCTGTCTTATGACGGTCTTTTTCGTGGCGTTGCTTATACAACCTACGTCTTTCTTTAGCATATCCTTTTGGGAAATACCCTTTCTTTTCTTTCTCCAAGTAGTTAGGGTAATCATTCATACCCAAAGCCCCTATTGAAGCAACCTTTTTACCATTCTTAAAAACATCAATTTTTTTAAGCGGGTTAGTTGAGGGCTTTATTTCAACCCTCAAACTATCTGCTTTTGCTTTTGAATATGGTAAAATTTTATAAGCCATTATTAAGCCCTACAACCGCAACCACTTGCGCTATAAAAACCCTCTTTGTTCTTTTTTGGCGCACTATACCAAGCAAATAATGCGATTGCACCAATAATTGCCAAACCTCCTATTACATACTCTTTTTTCATAATAATAATATTTAATTAGTTATTTATAATCGTTTTTAAACCACAATTCCAAAAATCCATTTACACCTAACATTTTTAACAAATAACCTCTACTTTCTAAAGGTATTGTTTTGTTGTTAAGAAGTTGTTGCGTTGTTAAGTTTCCTTTTACTTTATTTCTCATAGCATAATAACCTGCGTTATACGAAACCATTACTTTATTTATGTGTGCAACATCTCCGTCTTTAAATGCTTCTAAAAGCCATCTTAAAATCGCAGTTCCTATTGCTATATTAAATTCAGAATTTTTTTGTAATGCTGAACGTATTTCGCTTTTTACCGCCGATGTTGGTAACTTATTTGGATTATAACTTTTACTTGATGGAATTGCTTTGTTGAAAAAAGATTTTGCTTTTTCGGAAAGAGGAGATTTAACCATAACTTGCCACTTTGCAAGTACTTCCCAAACAGTATTAGGTGTAACTTGCATAAGACCCGTAGCATCATATTGATTTGGAGGAGAATTTTTACCACCGCTTTCGGTAGCAATAAAACCTGCAATTATAGAATTGTCTATTTCAAATTCTTCTCCCCAAGTATTTATTTGCTTTGTATAATCTTTTACGATTTTATCTAAAATAGATAAATTGCCTTTAATTACACCTTTGTCGGAATATTTATAATTGCCTTGCGAAAAACTTCTATTAACGTCAGGGACTTTCATCTCTACTTTAGTGTACTTTCCCATAATATTATTCGCTTAAAGGTTTTTCATCGACAGGTGTTTCATACTCTTGTAAAGTAATTGTTCCGCCTCTAATTCTTCTAACGTTACGGGTAAGGTACTTCGTAAGGGCAAAGCCTCCGATTGCAACACCTATAATGCCTACTATTAATAAAATTTTTTTCGCTTTGGTCATTTATCGTTTTTTTCCAAAATAATTGATTGCACCTGCTGAAAGTATCAGTAAAGCACCACCTACTATTAAACCACCCCAACCTATTCCTGATTTTTTTTCAGGGTCTTTGTTTTCAGCGGGAGGAGTTTCAAGTGCTTGTTTTTCTAATAACGCTTTCTGCTCTAATTCTTCTTTTTCTTTTGCTTCAAGGGCTAATTTATCGGCTTCTTCTTTTTCTGATTTTGCTTTTAAATCTGCTTTCTTTTTAGCAATTTCACGGCTTTTTGCTTCCGCTTCTTGTCTTTTTTTCTCAATAAGCTCTTTTAAATCATCTCTTAAATCATCTTGGGTGTCCGAAATGAATTCAAGAATCTCATCTAATTGTTCTTGAGATTCCTCTGTTTTATTTTCTTCGTTCTCCGCTCTAGCTAATGCTAATTTTTGATTAAGTTTAGCTAAACCGTCTAATCTTTTAGCAATAGTTGGAGGTACTTTGTTATCCAATGCTTTTAACAAATCATTAATTGTTTCCATAGTGTTTCTCTTTAATAAAGTTATTTTAATTTACAAATATAAAAAATTATTACAAATACTTATAATTATTATCTTGTTTTTATCTAAATGTTTTTTAACAGGTCTGCTAACAAACTATTTGCGATGATTTTTTGTCCGCTTGGTGTAGGGTGTATTGCATCGCTTGTCATACTACTTGGAATGTTGAACTTATCAACAATCGTAGCATCTTTAATATTTGTTTTTATTGAATTTTGATAATCAATATACTTGTTTTTCAACTCAATCATTCCTGCTTTTGTAGGAACATTGGTTGTTGGCTTTAACTTGTTTTCGTCCATAAATCTTTTAGCATCATAACCAATTATTACATAAGGCTCTGAACCTTTGCTTTTGATTAAATCAACCATCTTTTGAACATTTTGCAAAGCACTTTCTATGCTTACTGAACTAAACATATCGTTAATACCCCCGTAGATATAAACCCTATCGTACTTATTGGTTTTTAACTTCTTTTTAAGATTAGTCAATATCCAATCCGTTCTTTTACCGCCCTGCGCAACAACATCAACTTTAACTCCTTTAGGACTTAATTCACTTTTGATTATGTTTGGATAAGTTGAAGTTACAGGTTTACCGCTACTTTCAATTGCCGTAATTGAATCCCCAACAAAAAGAACGCTACCAACAGGTTGCGCCTTTTTGCCGAAGAATTTCTTTACTGTAAAATATATAATTGTAATTCCAATCAATGATGTTACGATATAAAATGTTTTCTTATTCATACTACTTTTTTAATTGAGCAAACGCTCTCTTTTTAGCATCGTTCCAACTTTCGCCGTTTTTGCGAATTTCTTTAGCCAATTGGTTTGCTTTTATTAGCATTTCACGACCATTGCTCATTTTTTTAGTTTCGCCACCCATTTCTTTTTTTGCAGGTTGCATTGCTTTTACCTTTCCTGCAACTTTGTCGCCAACCTCTTGGGCTTCTTCTTTAGAGTAATATTTACCATATTCCTCTTGGTATTGGCTCTTTACAGGTTTTCCCTCATATTGTTTTGCTACTTTAGCAGAAAGTTTATCAAAGTTTGAAATTTTACCTCCACCTTTGAACGTTCCTGTTTCCATAAACTTTTTGAATTTAGCCAACGCTTTGTCATGTTGTTCTGAAACTAATTTTTCAGTCAATCTTTTTGGAGTTGAAACTTCTAAAGTATAATTAGGGTCTTCATACATTGTGTACTTGAAAATTTCATAACCTTTAGTTCCCGTAGGTTCTGTTTTTCCACCTTGAGCAGAAGAAATCAATTTACCGCTATAAGTTTTTATAGTGGAAATTCTCCAATCGTAACCATTAAAATCATCAACATTAGTTTCTGCTTTCCAATTGTTTCTCATATCTTTTCTGATATAAGTTTCGCCAACTTTAGTTTCTGTTTTTGCTGATGGATTAGGAGTTGGTTCATTACTAATTGGTTCTGCGCCTTTCTTAATCCAATATCCGTTAGCAGGTTTAACTTTGCTTCCGTCTTTTAATTCAACCTCAATAACATCACGTTTTGCAATATAATTTGCTTTTGAAGTAATATCTCCGCCTTTAGCAAGTACATTATCCCCATTTAGAACATCAGCACCTTTGTAGGTTACTTCTTTACCTTTACGTTTAACTGTAACGGTTTTGATGTCTGATTTAAGAATGTATTTTTTTAGAGTTCCGCCTTTAGCGTAAACATCAGACATAAAGCTACCTCCGTTTGACATCTTTTTAATTTCAGTTGTTTGACCTGTTGCAGAAATTTCTACATATCCTTGTTTCTCTAATTCTTTTGCCTCTTTATTGATTATTTCAATAACAGAAGCATATTTAGCAGATTTATCAAATATTCTAATTTGGAAAGGATTAAAAACAATTCTACCTATTTCGTAATAGTTTCCACTATTATCTATTCTTTTGTCAGCAAAAATATAAGCGTTTGGATAAACACCAATAAATAGCCAATTAGGTATTTGACCGCCGTCATTAAAAATTCTTGAAGCACCTGAATTATCAGATTTTACAACTGAACTACCTACATTTGAACCCGCAGTTTTAAAAATGTGTGCTTTTAAGTCTTCCAAGTCACTTTCGGTTAATGTAAAAGGAATTAATTTATCCATTTGTAAATGCACAAAGTAAGCACCTGAAGAATGACTTTGGCTCATAACCCCACGACCTGATTTTAAATCAATTCTACCGATTCTTGTATCTGATTGAATAGTTATTATTTTGTCTGTATCATCAGAACTAATTGGGTAAACAGTAAATTCTTGAGGTTTTCTCATTCCTGAAATTTTCATTTCAATTGAAGTAGTTCCCAATATGTTTTTTCTTAATCCAATAATTTCTGCTTTTGCAATTTCTCCGCCATTAGTATAAGTATTCATATAACTTGAAGTTTTTGGAATAGCACCATCAAAATACCCGCCATCAGCATAAACATTATTCATAAAACCACCGTCCTCGAATTTCGCATCGTTCCAAACAAATAATTCTGAATTAGCAGTAAACTTTTGTTTTCCACCCTCACTACTGTAAGTAACTTCGCCAACTTCTTCTCCGTCCCCATCAAAAATAGTAAACACGGCATTTGAAACACCATTTTCGTCAGAGTTAACAATTGGCTCAATTTCGTATTGCTCGTCTTTGTAGTCAAACGTATAGTCTTCTCGTAAGTCAATACCCTCCATTCCTTTTAAGAAACCTTTTAAGTTTCCAAAAGCATCGTCAGTAAACTTTTTAGTTAAATCGGTTTTAGTTCCCGCAGTAACAACTATTGGTTCGACAACTTCTTTATTTTCTACTTCTTCCATTTCCATTTCGTCATCATCATCATCGTCATCGCCCTCTAATTGGTCTTCCATTATTTCTTTTTGTCCGTCAAGGTAGTGAGTAATATCTGAAAGGTTTTGAGTTGCAGTTTCCATTTTTGCAACTACCCAAGCAGGAACAGGCATTTTATTTTCTAAAATATCCTCTAATTCCTCGTGATGATGTTCTAATTCAACATTTTGATTCATAATCATTTGTTGATTATCACTAAAGTTTTCGATGTTTCCTCCTTTAGCATAAGTGCTACTGAAAAAATTTGGAGTTTTAGCATTTACTTTTTTTACATAAGCCTCTGCTTCAGGTAAAGTATTAAACTCTAAAAAGTAAACACTTCCGTTTCCGCTTGAAATTCTAATTTTTCCGTCTTCTTTGCTCTTCCAATAAAACAAACCTTTATCATCTTTTATCTTTTCTCCAAAAGATTCCAAACCACCACCATCAGCGTAATAATTTCCTTGTCGAAGCCCTTGATAAAGTTCTTCTGCATTTATAGAGTCAAACCCTAAATCACGTTCAAAACCTAATCCAAATCTTCCTTTATAGTTTTCAAGTTCGCTTCTGCTTACTGAACCTACTTCAGCACCATATCCTAAATCAACAATAGCCCATAGGTAATCAGGGTCTTGTGGGTCAGAATTTAATATGAACCACGTTCCATTTGCTACGGGATTGAAAATCTTGACTACAACCTCTTGTTTAGAGAGGTCGCTACCAAGTGCATATTGTTTAAATAATTGTCTGTCTATTGTTTTGTTAAATAATCTCATTTTTTTAATTTTTATATTGAAAATAATATCCTCTTACTGATTTTTGTCTATTTTTTAATACATTACCAACGTCTGATGCTCTACAATTTAAGTGTTTTGATGCTTTTACTATTGACACAAAAGAACAAATAAATTCATTTGTGTCTTTTGAATACATTAAAACAGATTTTTCGTTATTAATATTTGGTTTCATTAATCCTGTTGTGTAAGCGTGTTGCATATTTTCGTGGCTTGTTGACCACTCCAAGTTATCAACATTATTATCGTATTTTATTCCGTTAATATGATTTACTTGGCTTTTATTTTCGGGGTTTTCAATGAAAGCCATAGAAACTAATCTATGTACTTTCATTATTTTACCCTTTCCATTTTTATACAAATCTACAATTTTGTAACCATCTGTGTCATTTGCCAAAGACCTAAATTTTTCTTTAAGAATTCTATTACCTCCTTTTGGGTGTTTTATAATTCTTTCACAACCTTTAATCCTGCCTAAACTACTGACTTGATAAAAACCCTCATAATCTACAACATCTTTCCAAACCTCTTCCACATTAGTCGTTTTTATGTTCGTTTGAAGTAGGCATTGGTAAATTCATAAATTCAAATGCTCTTGGGTTAATTTCTCCGAATTTTTCAGGGTTTTTCTTTTCAGGTTCGTAACCCATTCTTACTTTAACTCTTCCATCTTCATTTAAGTCAATATCATCATTAATAGTTTCTACACTAACTTCTTTAATTTTAACAATTGCATTATCAGTTAAGTCTATTGGTTCGTCAAGAGTTTCAATGTAAACGTCTTTTGTAGGGTATCTGTAATTAAATTCGTTATCTGCTTTCATAAAACCATCATTATCTTCAAGATAAGAACCTCTGTCTGCATATATAGGATTTTCCATAAAAGCAGTTCCATCGTGAACACCCATTAAGTTTCCGCCATCAGCCATTTGACTTAAATCAAAATTCATAGCCCAATTATCGAACTCTCTAACGCTATTTGTATATCCGTATTTATCTTGTAAATCCCTAACTTCATTTTGACCAAAATTTTCATATATGCCTTTTGATTTTGCTTTAACAATCAACGCTTTTTTCATTTTTTGAATATCTGCTATCTCTCCGCCTTTAGCGTAAACATTATTGATAAATCCGCCGTCAGCAAAAATACTACCCATTTTAAATTTTAAATCATCTTTTTTCTCTAATGGATATAAATCATAAATAATTTTAGTGTCGGTTTTATCCATTACTTCCTCAATCGTTCTTCCATAACTGTAAGACTTAAAGTATTTACCCTCATCTGTTCTTCTTTGAGTATATCTTGTAATTCCTTTTATTTCAATATCAATAGAGTAAGTCCTTGCTATATCATCTTTACCTGTAATTCCATTTGGATTTATATCGCTCCTAAAAACTATATTACCTCCTGTCGGTCGTGTTTCTCCTACTTTTAAATCCGTAATGTTAGATTCAACTGCTAAACTCACGAAAACACTCGCTCCGTGTCCAAGATAATCTTGAAATTTAACTTTTTCTAAAATCGCTTCTTCATTAAACCCAAATTTATCTCCAAAATCTTTACAGAAAGCTGAAACAAGTTTTTTGCACTCGGATATATCTTCTGACATAGAGCCACCGTCCGCATAAACATTATTCATAAATCCGCCGTCAGCAAAATATTTAGCTTGTTCGTCTTCTGTCAATTCATTTTCAATAAGCAAGTTTTCCAAATAAATTTTCATACTCGGTCTTTTTGCCTCTTCAATAGTAATTGGCTTACTTATTCCCTCTTTTACACCAAAACTGTTTTTATTCCACATTTCAGCAATTTGTTTTGGAGTAAGATTTTTTACTATTGCTTCTTTTTCAGAAAATATTTTTTTCAATTCTTCTTTAGAACGAATTCCGCCACCGTCAGCCATTTTATCACTTAACAATTCATTCCATTGAGAAATTGTATATTGACCATATTTTTTTCTTGCTTCTGAATCTGAAATATTAAATTTCTGCATAGCCTTATAGATATTTTCCCCATAAGTTTTAGACGGAGGTAAAACATCTCCACCATTAGCCATTTTATATGCTTTATCAGATTTTGCAAAAGCAACAACTTCTTTTTGTTTAGCATTACCTTTTTCTCCAACCAATGCAGTAACGAAATCACTTCTACTAATCATACCTCTTCCTAAACCTGTCATTAAATTAGATAATTCAGAATCAGTTAAATTATTGTCATTAATTAATTTTTCAACACCTTCTGTTCTTGTGCCTGTTAAAGAAGCAATTTGCCCAATATAAAGTTCTTTCATTGATTGTCTGCCTTTGGTCTTTCCTCCATAAGCGTATTGTCCCTCTCTAACGTGGTTAGAAAATCTATTTTTTATGTCCTCATCTAATGACGACCATTCAGATTTGTAAGCCTCAACCAATTCTGAATTTGGAAGTTTTTCAATTTGCTTATACGCTTCTATTTCGCTAACGTGGTCGAATAAAAAATGTCCTCTTTGTGGTTTTGACAAGTTATTCCAAACATCTTCAGCAGTTCTTCCCTCATAATTATTAGGAATAGAACCACCGTCTTTGTAAATACCTTGACTTGCACCCTCGCCCAAGTAGTAGTTAACATAAGATTGAGAAGCATCGTTGATTACTTGTTGGTTTTGAGCCATAGCCCCTCCGTCCATAAACAACTCTCCGCTTGACATAGCACCTGTTTCTCCAACAAGACCTGTATAGTATGTTCCTGAAACTCCGCTTAAAGGTTTTGGAATACCTACACCGTCAGAACCTCCTGTGTGACCTGCTAAATCTGTCATCATAAATGCACCACCAAGTTCAAAAGTGTTTCGCATATTATTAATCATTTCGTAAAGCCCTTTTTTTGTCTTTGCTCCGAATTCAGTATATACTCTTCCTGTTTTTTCGTTAGGAATAAATATAGCAGATGTTATCTCTTCAGGGGTGTTGTTAACAGATGTCATCATTTCAAAAAACCCTGTTTTTGTTTTATCCCCAAAAGTAGTTTTTATTTTACCGTCCTTTTCATTTGGATTAAAAATAGCAGAAACGGTATCGGAAATTATATTACCACCATCTGAAAAAGATTCTTTTTTCTTAACACCCATTACATATGTGAAGTCAGAGTATGCTCTCTTCTTCACCGTAAAGCCTTCTGCTTTTAATTCTTTTACAAAAGCATTTACTTTATTATCATCAGAACTTGAGATTTTTTTGATTTCAAAATATTGTGATGGGTTTTCTGTAAATACATTTGCACCAAAATATTTTTTCAAAAACTCTTTTTCTGTTAAGTCAGACATACTTCCGCCGTTAGCAAAAGCACCTGTGTTTTGGAAGTTTCCAAAGTTAGGGTCTGTCATAAATGGAAGTGAGCCACCGTTAGCCATTTTTAATGATTCCAAGTGCTGACCCCAATAAGAGAAAAATATATCTATTTGTTCTTTATCGCCGTCATTTATTGCTTTTTCTAATTTTTCTAAATCATCTTTTAAGAAATTATACATTCTTTCGTTGGTTTTAGTTTCAAGAGATTTCAAATGACCTGAACTTCCAAGCCAATAAGAGAAAAATGTTTCCACTTGTTCTGTATCGTCTTCATTTATTGCTTTTTCTAATTTCTCTAAATCGTCTTGTAAGAAATTGTACATTCTTTCATTTGAAACAGAACCGCCGTCATCAAATAACCAATATTTCTTTTTTGAACTATCTTTAATTGTTACTTCATCAGGACTTAACACATCATTATCATAGTCATTATCACCAACAACAATATAATTCCCATTAAAATCAATACCATCAACTTCTCCTTTTCTTTTATCTCCTTGATAATCTTCCCAAGTTACTTTTTTACCTATATTTTCAAAATAAAATTTCTTATTTTCAATATGTTTATTAAAAACGTTTTTTATGTTTTTATCTAATATATTCCAATTGTCGTTTTTTGTTGAATTAAAAATAATATCACGAGTCAATTTTAAGTTTTTCTCAATTTCAGGCTTATATTTTGTTATGAAATTTCCTTTTTGCTCTTTTGATAATAAATCCCAAATTTTACTGCTTTCAATTTCTCCTCCATCAGCCAATAAAGGCGTATCTTTTGGATAATTAGGCGCTAAACGGTCAGCGTGACGGTCACGAGTTTCCCAATACTTTCTACCTAACTTGTTAGGGAAATCAACGCCGTGTTGATTTGAAGTAAATCCTTGTTTTGTTACTACTCTCGCACCTGTTGGTTTTGCAGTTCTTAAGGCATCACGTTGAATATCAGATTTAGTAAATCCTTGTAACTCTTTTTTAGTCTTCACAAGAGCATAAAGTTTTTCTAACTCTGTTTTTTGTTTTTGAACTACTTGCTCTCTACGGTCTTTCAAGACTTGTTTAGCACGTTCCATAGCTTCTTTCCAAGATTCTTCTGCTTTTTGAATTTCTTTAGCAACTGACATTATGTTATTACCTGATTTTTTAGCAGTTGATACAGTTGCAGGTTTTTTTGCTTTAGCAACTTTTTTTGGTGCAGGTTTTGCTTTTGGAGTACGCTTAACAATTTTAACAGAATCAGGATATTTTTTCATAATCTCATTCAAAACATCTTCTGCAATTTTGTTGTTTTTTGCATCATCAGTACTAAATTCAGAAGTTAAAGTTTTAACTCTGTTAAGTATTTTAATAGCCCCCTCGTTTAACTTTGATTGGTCTATGCTTTCGTATTTTTTAAGTAATTCATTCATATCTTTAATCTTTAATTTATTTTAAATTTCGTTTAGTAGTGATAATAAATCTTCGGGGTCAGCCTCGTCAATTTCTTTTGATAATTCTTCTTGTGTTTTTTTATTTTTTCTATTTTTTTTCAATTCTACTGCTTTTTCAAAAATTTCTTCAGCAGAAGTTATTGGTACTACTGAATTTTTATCTTCAACACTACTCACAAATAACAACTCAATGTCTTTTTCCCGCTCGTGTTTATCGTTGAAGTATTTTTTACCTAAATCAAGTGCTTCAAATTCACTTGTAGCCTCTATTTCTTCAACATCAACAAATTGCTCTCCGTTTTTATTATATGTTAACTCAATAAAGAATATACTTGTAGGCTCTTTAATTTTCTTATTTGGGTCTTCTTTTCCGATAGCCTGATTTTCTTTTGCAATTTCTAAAGTTTTTTTAATTAAAATAGAAATTTGGTCTTTTAACTCCTCATTAGGAATTTTATTGAACGTTTCAGTATCAATTACGTTTAAGAAATCGTAAACAGTAATTGAATCGGTAAAAGTGTCGCCAAACTCATCTTTCAACAAATTCTCATTTACATTTGGATTTAAATCAATAGGAAGAAATTTCACTTCCCAATCAATTTTTTCTTGACTTTCTAAAGGCGTAATAAAATACTGTTGCCAATTAGATGTATATTCTGATTGTAACCCATTAACTCTGTCTAAAGAGTTAGCAACTAAATACTTATCTCTTGCTTTAATGTAATCAAACAACAAAGGTCTTTGAAGTACGAAAGATAATATTTTTTTATCAATAATTCTTAAATAAATTAAATCCTTGTAGTCATATTCTACTATTGTCCCTAACTGAACACCATACCTATCATCAGGGTCTTGTTCAGCCATTGTTTTTGTGTATTTTTCATTTAAAAGTTCTATGTCTAACTTATTAGTTAAATCATAAACTCTAAACCCAAAAGGCTTATAATTACCAAATTCCTGAAATGTAATAGTAACTAACTTATAGATAGTTTTATGTATTACAACTTCGGGGAAACTTGTTCCGTTAAATAAATAACAACCCTCTTTATAATCAAAATTCAACTCCATTTTACAAAAATATTAAATTAAAAATTGCTAATCTCGCAATCCTTTAAAAAAGCACCATATTCTAATTTAGTCAGGTCTTTTTTTATATCAATCCACTCCCCATTTTCATTTAAACTTTCCAAGACTTCACAATCTTTATAATCCCCACCGCTACCAATCATATATTTAGCGTGAACAAAATAGACATTTGGTATTTGAGAGTGTTTCATAACTTTTAAATCTTCCAAAACCACATTGTTTTCTACGCCTAAATCTTCGTAATATTTTTTTCTTTCAATTGTTTTCTGTAACATAATATTAAACGATTACATTGTTAATAACATCTATCAGTTCATTTGTTCTTTCAGTAATTCTTGGTACTTCGTTTGCTGGTGTGCTAAATACATTATCAGACGAATCTTTGTTTGTAGTGTCAAATTGAGGAACAATTGTCAAATTACTTCTAATTAAACCCTCTAAATAATCACGAATTCCTTGTTTAGCATCATAATAGTTTTGACTGTCTTTTTCTCTTTTATAAATTTTACCTACAAATGCTTTTGGGTTTTTTGTTAAAAGCATACCGACATAATCTAAAGTCCTATAAACCTCTTGCTCAATTTTCTTAAAAGTCCTATCAGCATTTTCTCCTGTCAATTTATCTTCTCTTCCTACTTTTGGCAAACCACTTAATACCATTAAGTTTTTATCGTTTATTTTAGTGTCAAAATTAACAGTTCCCTTTTTGTTAAAAACCCAATTTTTAAACATTGAAAAGGAATTGTTTAAATCATCATCTCCGCCATATAAAGAAATCCCTTGTCCCTTTTTATATTGACCTGATTCCATTTTTCTTAAAGCGGAAGCCATTCTCCACATATTTACTCTAAAAAACCTTTTATCAGAAGTAAAAGAAGCAAGACGACCAAAATCTAATTGTTCTCCATATTCTTTAATTGCATAAGCAATAAAAACAGTCTGTGTGTTTTCTAAAGGTTTCTTTTTAACTTTTATTAAATCTTTATAAGTTCTTAATCCATAAATTCTAACCTTAACTCCTGCTTTTTCTAAAATATCAGCAACGATAAAAGCAGAAAGGTTTTTAGCCAACATATTTTCCGTGTCTAAATCATTCAAACCATTAACGCCAACAAATAAATCTACGTAAGGGGAAACACCGCCACCAAGTTTTTCTCTGTACATATAAACCTTTTTGGTAGTAGTAGAATAACTTAACATATTTTTGCCCTTACCATTAAAAATCTTCCCATCTTTGTATGGTAGCCATATTTTTTGATTTTCGTCAAATTTTACCTCTACATCCAAAAAGTTGTCTTTTACTAACATTGTGCCTTTTTGTTGTTTTCTTACAAAATGTTTAGTACCGTTTTTTACATAATAAAAAACTGTAATGTTATTTAACGATTCTTGTCTTACAATTTTTTCATCAATAACTTTATTGTCTTCAACGTCAAAAAATTCTGTTTTTCTTATAAGACCTTTAGATGCTAATCCAAAATTAAAAACTCCTTTTGATAAGGATGTGAATTTTATTTTTGACGAATCAAAATCTCCTCCCAAATCCAAACCTCTTTTAATTACATCAAATTTTTCTATTGCTTGTGAAAGCAAAGGCATATCGGAAAACATTTTTAACTGGTCATAAGAGTATTGTTCCGCTATTGACAAAGGGCTATTTACATCATATCCTGCAAAGTTTTTATATTTTCTTAATAATGTATTGTTAGTTGCATAAAGCTTTATTTCATCATCAGACATACCCAATCTATTAATCTCATCAACCTGATTAGGATTTTGCGCAAGATATTCTTCCACAGTACGCATCATCTGCTCTTGTGAATTGAAGAAATAAATTTCTAATTTGTCTTTTAGCGTTCTAAAATCTCGAGCCATTTTTTATAGTGGAATTGAGTTGTCTTTTGCGTAATTTGCCTCTGCCGTTTCAATAATTAATGTTGCTAAATCCCTTTGTTCTTTAGCAGATTCATTCAATTGGTCAACAGGCAATGCTTCTTTAACCAAACACATATCATAAAAATCCTTAAACTCGTCGCTTAATTGATTTTCTATATTGCTTCTTTGGTCAGGTTTGAATAAAGACATAAATGATTTAACAACTTCACTTGTTCTTTTAGGTTGAGAAATATTGTCAGGTGCTAATTCTCTGTTTACTATGTAAGCGACAAATGTATCTCTTGCTACAATCATTAAACGAGTAGATACGAAAGCAACTCCCGTAAGTTCCAATTCAACAATTTTCATACGTAATTGTGAAAGGAAATTAAAAGCAAAAGTTAAATCTATTTTAACATTTGGCAATGATTTTGTACTAACATTAGTCATTATTTTTTCATACTCAAACTTGTAATTATAAGTTACTTTATAACAACTTCCTGCGAAACGGTCTTGTAAAGACAAATCCTGTTTAAAATTAGCCTCATAGTCTTTATTTGCTTCGTTTAACAATGAGTTACCCGTAGCCATAATGAATATTTTTTTCTTTGTGATAAGTTCTCCGTTACCGTTCATAATAGTAGCAGGTACAAATACTGTTTTACCATTTGAATCTGTAACTTCTTTTACACCGTCTTTTATCTTTGCAAGACCATCATTTAATATACCCGCAGTATTTGGGTCTATTTTAGGTAACTCGTCCAAAAGCAATAACGCTCCCTCGTAAGGGTTTCCAAGAGGATTTAATCCTAAATCAATATTTCCCCACGCTTGAGTTAATCTACCCTCTTTATATCCCTCAATGGTTTGACCACCAATTATATCCAAAGGCGAAGTAAATTGATTACAGTTAAGTGTAATTAACTTATAATTTAATTTATCAGCGATAATACCCGCAATAAAAGTTTTACCTGTTCCTGCTTCTCCAAAAAGATACACGTTGTTTTGCGCTTCAGCGTCAGACAATAAAATATCTTCTAATCTTCTACCTCTTGTTCCTGAAGAAGAAGACACCTTTATTTCATTAATTTGAATAACGGTTGTTTTGGTTTGACCTATAAGTTCTTTTAATTCGCTTGATAGGTTTTCTTGATTGATTTTAACTTTTCTCAATCTTTCAGCAATTGCTTCGTCAATTTGTTGACTTGACATTGCGGTTGATGAATTATATGTTTTTTCAATCAATGAGTTAATTGCAGTAATTACTCCCGAAAAATCTTTGTCAACATTTATTTTTTGACGTTCCTTAACTTTATCTAATTGTTCTTGAGCGATTCTTCTAACAGTATCGTCAGGTGCATTAAGAACTAATTGTTCAAGGTCTTCTATTCTTTTTTGTACGTTATTATCCATTATATTATAAATTTATTAAACAGTTCGTTTTTAATTGTGTCAAAAATAAGTTTTATATTGTTCTCTTTATTAACTAATTCCAAATCTTTTTCTAAATTATTCATTTGGTAAATAAACGTGTCGATACTTATTGCGTTGTCTATCACTACTGTATCTCCCTCGATTTTAGAATGTATTACAATTTTTTCAGGAACATCGCCACCTAAAGGCATTTCAAACATTATTTTTTCAATATCTTTTTTAGTAAGGTAAAGTTCACTTAAAGCATTTTCCTTTTTCAATTTTTCAAAAGCAAAATAAGTTACATCGTTCATAACTCTTTCTGAAATTAAAGAATTTCTACGTTCCTTATCCTCTAACTTATATTTGAATTGATAATCAGGGTCTTCCAAACGTTTTTTGCTTTCGTCTTTCACTCTTTTAACTAATTCAGGTAATTGAGAACTAACATATCTTGGAAGTTTATTTTCAGGAAATTGAACATCATTACCCAATACAATATCGGCGTTTATAGCACCAAGCATATTAGCAATTTGCATTTCTAAATCATCAATGGTATTATTGATTTCAATTATTCTATCTTCTTGCTCTTGAGTTCTTTCTGAAATAAAATCTAACATTTCTTTCTCTTCATTAAGATTTTTAATCTCTTCTGAACACAATTGTATTTCTCTCTCTAAAGAAGCATTTTGTTGCTCTTTTTTTTGTTCTTGCTTTTGTTTTTGGCTTTGACCCTGACCCTCGCCATCTCCCTGACCTTTATTTTTTCCTAAAAGTTCGTCAAAAGTAGTTTCTTTATCTCCACCTGTACCGTTGGCGATAGCTTCATTAAACTTTTCTAAAGCTTTTTCCATATCAGAACCACCTATACCACTTTCATCAAAAAAGCCTCCAATGCTATCGTCATCAATTTCTTGACTCTCTTCATCTTCTTCTTCATCTACACCTTGAAGTTCCCTCAAAGTTTTTTCTAACTCTTTAGTATCTCTTTCGATTTTATAAGCACCCGCATAATTTGATTCATCAATAGTTTGTAATTCATTGTAAACTTTTTTCAAAACATTTGATGCTTGATTGATAGTTTTAGGTTGTTGAAATCCTGCCGAAACGAACATACTTTGAAGTTGGTCTATTGGTGTGTTTTTAACATAAAACTCCATTGCCTTTGGGGTAGTTATAATATTTTTATAATCTCCAAAAGGTATATCCTTGAAAGCCAAAAAATTCGCTAATAATTGTTCTTTGTTTTCCATTTTAATTTTTTATTTTTCCTCCGTTATCAAATCTCCAATCATCTAATCCACCGTCAAATAAAACCGCATCTACAACCTTAACTTGATGTGACTTGAATATCGCAACGGCTTTTGTTACATTTTCTTCTAATTGACCCGTTTCAGGATTTATTATTTTATCAGATGGGTTGTTTTCATAATATAAAAACCCATCATAAGGCGTGTTCTCTTTAATGTAATTTACAAATTTAGCATAACTTCTAATTAATTGCCAAGACCTCATTTTAATATTAGTTGGTTGATTTGTTTTAATCAATAACGCAACTTGGGCAGGAATGAAGTCATATATTTTTGCCATTGGATAGATAGCATCAATAAATCTTACTATGTCGGCTAAATCAACTTCATTAACGTAAAAAGCAGTTAAGTCAATCGGGTTTTTAATATTAACAAAACATTCTGTTAAGTAGTTACCCTCTTCTGATTGTGCAGTAGCATTTTGACTAAACCATAAAGCATAAGAAATATCCTCTGCTAAATACAACACACCATTTGAAACCTCACGGTAGGTGTATTTAATTCTTCTTGCTCCGTGATGATAGACACTTGGTATTCCGTCTGTTAATGCTTTACTTACGTTGTCATATTCATCGTTTATTAATGCTTTTTCCCAATTCCCAAACCAATTTTTAAATTTTTGACTTCTAATTATAATCTCAATTTCAGATTTAGGTATATTGTTTGTAATTACGTCCTCTACACTTTCAGATTGTTTCCAATTCTCTCCAAGTTCAAGTTTTTCTAAAATTTTTGCCAACATATAGAAAGCACCACCTTTCTTCATATCTTCAATGTTCTTGATTTTCTTTTCTATATCAGCCAATTTTTTCAATATGTCTAAACGCTCATACATAAATGCAGATTCAGGAGTAAATTTAAGAGCCAATTCGTATGTTGCTTTTGTATCGTACAAAAACTTCAAAGACTTATCATAAATTTCCTTATTGTATTCAGTAACTACGGTAGAAGATGCTTTCTCTAATTTCTTAATCGCTAAATCTAAACTATAAACACTATTCTCAACTGTTTTTGGTACGACAGATATTGGAGTATTCGTTTGTTCTTCTTCAAAGAAATCAGACCAATCAAATTCATCTGCTCCTGCATAATTTAGTAAAATTTCTTTAAGCCTTTTACTTGAATTAGTAAGCATATCATAACAAGTTGTGCAAGTTTGATTATCTCCAAAAGTTATTCTCCAAGAACCTTGTGATTCATCACCGTTTAAATATAAATAAACTCTTCCACTTTTTGCATCATTTAAAGCAAATTGACGTTCAATAAAATATCTTAATTCAGTAACGTTATTTACATATTCTTCTGTGTTTTCGCTTGATGCTTTTAAAAACATCACTTTTTCTTTAGTAGATTTTTTAGGCTCTAATTTAAAAAATTTATCAAAATTTAATTGATTATCAAACCACTCCTCTTCAATTAATTTTTTGGTTTGTTCATAAGAAAAATTACTTGGTTTAAAAGCGTTTTCCCCAATATTAATTCTTTCTTTTTTTGCAGTTATTTTGCCTGTTTTATCCGTTACTTCTGCAATAATATTAACTGAAACAGTATCAATAGAATTAATTTTGATAAGGTCTTGTATTTCAATAAATGTTGATAAAAGATTTTCTCCTGTTCTAAAAGATGGAGAAAAATCTCTGCCTTTAATTTCATATTCTAATCTTACAACATCAACAGAATTTTCTGTGTTGGATATTGAAGAAGCGACGCTTTGTTGCGCTAAAAACGCTTCTTTAGTTGATGGCTTAAATTTAAGGTAATTATCTCCAGCAAAACCGTTTCCAATTCCTGAATTATCTATAAAATTTGATAGTGCTTCAATGTTTTCAGGCTTTATAATTTTATATATTTTACCCTTCGTAAAAGTATTACTGTTTTCAGAAATGTACTCATAGTATTCAGGAAATTCATTTTGATTAGAATTTGAATTTTTTGGCGTTAAAACACCTGAATTTACTTTTGAAGTTAACCAATCTTCCCAATTAAATTTTTGAAAATTTATTGGTCTTGAATTGGATAAAGATTTTTCTAAATTTTTATAATTACCCGTTAGAGGATTGAAATTCTTTATCGTATTTTTTTGGTCTGAAATATATGAAGTTGCAGAAACTAATTTTTTATCATTTTCATCAAAAGCGGTTAACTCAACATAACTTCTTACTTTTTTACCTAATTGCTTATAGGCATATTCTACGCTTTCTGCAAACTCTATATAACTATTGTAGTTATTATTAAGTAAATTTGATAAAGATGAACCCGAATTAGTCACTCTTACGTATGCAACTTTTGGTAATTCTAAACCACCACCATTTGCGAATTCTTCTTCAATTATAGATATAGAATCTCCATCTAAATTAGCATCATAAGGTGTTAATCCTCCGTTATCGTAAGCTTTATTACAAACCCAATTATTTCTTTCATCTTCGTAATAACCGTCATCATCTCCATCATCATCTAAATTGTTTAACAATAAATCAGATTTCTTGCAAAATTGTTTTGAAGCGTATTTGTCTAACCAATAAACGTAATTATCATCTACATCAAATATAGAAACACCATACTTTCCAAAATTAGTTATTAAATCACCCTCTCTTGGTTCGTTACCAAATTCTCCTCCATTAGCAAAAGCCAAACCACTTTCCATACCAACCACACCGTCTGCTTCCAAATCTAAAACATCGTTATAATTGTTTAAATCTCTTGCAGGGGTATCTCCTTTTTTAGATTTTTCAACTAATTCTTGACTTTGAATATGACCTCCGTATTTTAAATACTTTTCAAACTCACCTATAAATATTTCATTTATCTTTATACGAATATCACTCAAAGGAACATTAATGTATTCAGCATACAAAGTATATTTTCCTCTCAACTCTAAACCTGCTTTTATGGAACATAATCCATTACCCTCATCTGTAAAGTTAAAAGTGTTTATTTTTTCGTTTTTTATAAAGCGTGTTTCAATTTTAAACTCTAAAGAATCTCCTGTTTCTTTGTATTTACTTGCACGAAGTCTATCAAGAAGTTTTCTTCCTATTGATTCTTTAACTTCTTTTCCAAAATTAACACCAACTCCTTTTTTTTCTAAAGACTCAAATACAGATTCTAAATCATTTCTTTTAGTTTTTAATTTTTCAATCTCTTTTTCAAGTGTTTTAAGATTATTACCTTCTCTAATAATATCCTTTTCATCTAATATTCTTTTTTTCTCAACACCCTGAATTTTATATGTTGCAAATCCATTACTTATGTTATTCTTGTAGCGTTTTACATTCTTATAATTGTTCTCAATTTCTAAATCAATGGATTTTATTTTGTTTAAAGTTGTATTTTTAGACTTTAAATTTTCAACCGCTGAATTTTCTCCACTTTGAGGTAAATCCGTTTTAGTAATATAACGATAATGAAATTCTTGAATATTGTAACCTCCCGCAGGAATAAGTTCTGTGTAAAAGTTATAATTTTTACCATCTCTTGTTACCGTAGCAGAAATCTCAAATAATCCAAGTTGTTTTTTTATTGTAGCATCACTCAATACGTCAGTAACTTTCAAATATTTGTTAAAAGACTGTACCATCTTGTACAATAGACCAATTTCGTAATACTCTACATCTAATTTGCTCATAGGCATAGCAACACCTCTAATTTCTAAAGTTTCTTTTAAAACAAGTTCTTTTTGCTTTTCAATTAATTCAGCAATAAATGGTTGTGCCTCAATAAGTAATTTATCTATTGAGGGATTATTTGTTTTGTAAAAACTTTTTAATCTATTGGATTTATTATTAAAAGCAAATTCGTTTTCTTTACTCATTGAGCCTCCATTATCAAAGCTACCCCCGTTTTTTAAACCCGCCTTTTCAAGAATTGTATAATAATTAGGATTTTCAACTAAATGGTCTTTAGCAACTCTTGTGCGCTCTTTAAAATCAGAAAAATGTTCTTTCTCTACTTCCAACCCTTTAGCAAGTTCTTCGTTAATGTGAGTTAAAGTAACGTTGTGCATTTCAGCAATTTGCTTTAATGATTTACCACTTGATAAGTGACCGCCCATTTTGTTTTCTCCAGTTAATTCAAATTTGTTCTTTTTAGTGAACTTGGCAATTTGCTTTGGGTCTTCTACATAGTAAGTTTTCATAGTTTTTCTACCCTTTGAGTAGGCATTATTAATTCTATGATTACCGTCTATCAAAATCTCTTCGCCACTTTCTGTGCGAACAGTAATACCATTTGGTTTTCTAAAATCAATTTTGTGATTTTCTGCATAATTTTTATCGTACACAGGATATTTCATTGGGAAAGTTTCAATTTCTTTTGTTTTTAAAAGAAGTTTGCCTTTTTTGATAGCATTATAGATTGCATCTACGTCATAAGTTGTATCTCCTGACGAAAATTGTTGTTTACCTTTTTTCAAAGTTGAGTTCATACCTAATGAATGTGCAATATCAGTATCTTTAACTACTTTACCACCAAATTTGTATTCACAATCAGTTGTATGGATTTTAGCAGGTATGTCGCCACCATCGGCAAATGATACACCACCTCCGTCTGAATTAATTTTTGAAAGTATTTCACGGTTAGTCATCATTTTACCCTCAAATTCACGCTTTTTGGTATCTGCAACCGCAGGAGCGGTAATAACAACTTCATTTACTTGCATTTCAAGAGGCTGACCTGTGCCTTTATTTATTGCTTTAATTCCACCGTCTTTATGTGTTCTTCCTATAAGAAATCCGCCTAAAGAACCATCATTAGGAATTATTGTTTGCCCTTCTTTATCTTTTCCGATTAAAACACCACCTGCGGGAGTATTAATTACTTTTTCTTCGGTTATAAATTCTTCTTTGTGTTTCATTTTTTATAAATCTAAAAACATTTTTAAATAATCAGGGTTTGTTTTTTCTGTTTGTCCTCCTCTACTATAATTATTTATAGGAATTGAAGTGTAAAAGGTTGTGTTGTCAAAACCGCACTTATGACAAACGTACATATCCCATAATTCAGAATCTTTTTTATTCCATTCCCAACCGCAGTTGATACATCTTATATCTTTACTCATTTCTCCGCCATTATTATAATTAGCAACCTTATAACCCAATTCTTCAATCAAGTCATCATCTTGACTATACTTTCCTGACTTGCTTTTGCCATTTACAATTTTGTATGTAAATGCGTTTAGTCTTGCCAATCCCCAAGCAACTCTACTGTTTGGCTTTCCGCCTGAAATAGTTGGTCTGTAAGATTTAGAATAAGCACCCATTCCTCTACGAACAACTGCTTTTGCGCTTGACAGATTTATTTTCTTATCAGGGTGTTCTGCATTATGTTCTTTAACTTTATTTTTTATAGCAACAATAGTCTTATCGTCAAATTTAATCAATTTTGCGCTTGATATATTTTTTGATGAATTTATTTTATTTACATCACTACCCTTAACTTGGTCTTTTTTTGGAGCAGGTGTTTGTGCTATTGTTCTTTTTTTCATTTTATTTCCCTAAAAACATTCTTAAATAGTTAGGTGTATTGCTTTTAGTAGAACCGCCCTCTTCCATTTTGCGTTCTTTTTCTAATTCATCAATTGGAACTCCCAATTTTGAGTAAGCACGGCGTTTAGGTAATTTCATTCCTCCACGCTCAATCACTTTATAATCTCCTTCAGAACCATCAACAATCATATATCCGTCTGCCTTACCTTTTAATTCATTAAGTGCACTTTTGCCCCTCGTGAAGAAATCATCAATTACTGCCATTGGGACAAATCGCCCACTCTTTTTGTACCTTTCTAAAGCACGTTTTTTAATCACTTCTTCGTCAACTTTGTCTATGTAAACGATAAATACTTTATAACCTAATTTTTTTAAAAGGTCTATTAAAGGGTAATAACTCTTGGCACTATTCATAGTCCCATCATAAATAATATCGTATTTACAAGGAATACCAATAGTTCTATCACTCAAGAGCGTATTAACAATATCTTTTGTTTCTTGATGTGTTTGAGTTGCATTCCAACCTTTATATTCGGGAAGTTTTGCTCTAATCTCGTCAGCATCAACTTTTAAAATTTCTTCTTTTAGCAAGTACGGAGCGTATTTTCTCAAAAATGTGCTTTTACCACTTGCAGGAGAACCTCCCATAAGGATTGCGATTGGTTCGTCATTCTGAATACAAATCAAATCTGCTTTGAATGAATCAATTATTTTTTTATGTAGTTTTTGTCTTTCAGGGTAGTAATTTCCTGTTGTTTTGCTTGTATTTAAGTCTTTAGTTTGAGGTAAACTTTCTGCATATTCAGTAAGAACTTCAATTGCTCTTTCATCTATACGCCTTTCTCCTTCAGAATCGTAAATTTCTTTTCTAATTTTTAAAGGAATAGAATTATCGACTTTACCGCCATCTGCGTAGTAATCCGAATAGTCTATATGATTGTTTTTCATCATCTTAAAGATTAAAGTACAAATATAATAAATCGAAACGAAACTTCAAAATCTTATTATAAATAATAATTTTTAAGCATTTCCATTAAACGCCTATTTTTAGGTAAATTTTTGATTAATAATATTTAACTGCATAATAATTTGTAAATGTAAAAAATAATTGTTTACATTTGTGTCTAATTATTAATAATTAAATAAAAAAATTATGACAGGAGTATTAGACATCAAAAGTCCTAATTTTCTTGGCGGAAACAATGTTCATAATGTAATTTTAATTGCATTATCACTTGGAATCGCTTACAAAGTTGGATTATTCAAAAGAGCATAATTTTTGCTAATTTGAAAAAAAAATAACCCACTCTTTATTTAAAGGGCGGGTTTTTTATTTTACAATGCTTTATATTATTTATTAACCTCTTCTACTTCAGGATAAAATTGATAAACAACGGTAGTTTTTGGTTGGAGTTCACTAATTATAAATTCAGTAAATCCATCAATTCTAAACTTTTGATGATTAGACAATACGTCAATTTGTTGTACATACGGGTCAATACTTGGAACAATAGTTTTCTGCGCTACATTTCCTGTGGCATCTTTTGTTCTGATTTTAAATTCCGCAGTAATTTGGCTTTTACTACCCTCTAAACTTCTCATATAATTCAATCCAATACCAACAGGGTTGTTCGCAATGTAATAAAGAATTTCTGCGTAAGAGATATTAGGCGTTAGAGAACTAATCAAAACATCATTACAAACAAGACTGTTCCCTTTGTTAAAATAACTATTCTCATTAGGGCTAATTTTAGAAAAAGACCCAAACAACGAAACGTCTTTTTTTAATTCATCTGTATAATTAGCGACCTCAATAGTGAATGGTAAACTTGGACTTTTAGCGACTTCTTTTTTCTTAAAATAGTCAGAAATGGATTTGAAAAATCTAAATGCAAAATTCTCTTTTTTAACCTCTCTGTAAGCCAAAGGGTCAGGATAAAAGTAATAAGTAGCACTTGTTTTTGGCTCTATTGTCGGAATAACTACGCTTGTAAAACCGTCAATTTCATAATCTGATTTTACCGCAACTATATTCATTTGTTGCTGATAAGGGTCTTTACTAACTATTATTACTTTTTCGCTTAAATCTCCACTAATCATTTTTTTAACAACTTTTAATGGGTAAAAAATTTGTTTTTGATTAACTGTCATAATGTAAGTTAAACCAACTTTAAATTTCATAAAAGCAAATGCGTGAAGTATGTCCTTATAAGTTACATTAGGTATTTGAGAACTTATTTTTATACCACGAGTAATACAATTACCGTATTTATCGAATACATCTCGTGTTAACATATTGTAAGAACCAAACAATTCTACATTGTGAACTGCTTTTGTAGTAACATTTTCAACACAAACAATATAAGGAAGCCCTTGTTGTTTGCTTACTTTCTTCTTCTTTAAGAACGCAGGAATAAAGTATAAAAAAGCAGTCAGAAACTTACAAGATAATCTATTTATTACACTTTGTTTTTTAATTTCATACTCAATTTTGCCGTGTAATATTTCTTTATTTTTACTCATAATAATAATTTTAAATTACTGATTTTTTAGTCTTTCCAAGTGATATAATTAACTAAAGCCATTTTAGCATCTACGGTTTTATTAAAAGCGTTGGTTCTAAAAACATTTGCTTCCCAACTTGACATCGCTTTTCCACCGTCAGTTTTTTCCGCTTCAACTTCTTTAAGCAAATCTAAAGCATCTGCCATTAGCCTTTTTGCTCTGTTTACTTTTTCATCGCCTGATGGATTAAAAGTTAATCCAACCGCTTTCTCTCCAAAAGTTAATTCTCTTTGTGATTCGTTTGATTCCATAATATTTTTAGCACTTTACCTTGCAATCGGATTTAATTTTCATCTTTAAAAAACATTAATAATTTATTTGTTTTAGAACAATAAACATAAGTTCCAAAGCCTTTTACTCCGAAACCATAATCAAAATATACTCTTTGACCTTTCATTTAAACTACCAAGTTATTTTTTAAATTTTAGAATACCCATCTTCAAAAGCATCGGCAGGAGAAAATGACTTATATCCGTCTTTATAGACAACATAATATCCACCAACCTGCGGTTTATGTTTATGAAGATAATCTGCTTCAACTCTAAACGGAGCATAACCCTCTTCTTGTGGAGTAATTAAAGCACTCCCATCAGATTCCCTATTTTCCCCCTCTCCATCTCTAACAATAGATTTAATTTTTAACGCCCAAACTTCTTTGTGGCATTTGTATTTTGGCATTTCAACTGATACGCTCATAACTTTTTTAGCACTTTACCTTGCAATCGGTTTCTTGGTTTATTAATAATTTAATTTGAAATTGGCTCTGAAATACCGCAAGTTCCACAATTCCCTTTTTCTTGTTCATTCCAATTATCAGGCGTTTCTTTCCAAAAAACAAGTTTTAAATGGTTTTTGATTGTCTGAACTTGATTTTCATCAAGTTCTTTTAATTGAGATTTTTTTGATAATTCAAAAAAGCCTTGTAGCCAATAGCAAAAGTCTAATGAGTTCATAATATTTGTAGCACTTATCCTTGCAATCGGGTTCTTGGTTTATTAATAATTTAATTTGAAATTGGCTCTGAAATACCGCAAGTTCCATAATTCCCTTTTTCTTCTTCATTGCCATTATCAGGCGTTTCTTTATTGAAAACAAGTTTTAAATGGTATTTAATTGTCTGAAATTGATTTTCATCAAGTTCTTTTAATTCAGATTTTTTTGACAATTCAAAAAATCCTTGTAGCCAATAACAAAAGTCTAATGATTTCATAATCTTTTTAGCACTTTACCTTGCAATCGGGTTCTTGGTTTTTTTTATCTTTTACTTTGTTTAGTTAATGCTAATAAATAACCACTTAACCACATTTGTTTTTCGGTTGGAGATAATTTATTTCTTAATTCTTCTGCAACATTTTGTTGAAATGCAGTTTCTCCTAACATCATAAATTCTGCGGGATTTGGAATTTCTATGGTTGTGTTCTTTTTTTCTTGTTCATAACGTATTTCATTAATCATTTCGTCTATTGACTTTTCAATTAAAATGTTATGTTTTTTACTTAATTCATAAGAATCCAAATCCGTAACGTAAGTTTTTAATTCTGTGTTAAATTCGTTTAAAATTGATACTTTAATTTTCATAATAATTTTAGCAATTAACCTTGCAATCGGGTTCTTGGTTTGTTTAAGCAATTCTATAACCTGTATAGTCGCACTTTTCACTTGAGCAACCAACATTCTTTTTTGGTGGCATTGAAGCTAAAGTTACGTTAGGTTGAGTATCAAGCAATTCCTCTCCGCATTTAGGACAAGCAATTCCATTAGGAACAGGGTTTTGCTCCATCATTCCCCAATGAAAGGTTGAATTTGTAGTATTATGTTCGTCTAAACTTATTAATTTTTTTGACATATCTTGCTTTTTTTATTATTCAACTACAAACCAATCCTCCGCTAAACAATCTGAAGTACTTGGATTCCAAGTCGCTATATCATTTTGAGCCGTCTTTAAAGCCAAATAAGGTCTGTATGGAACTAACTTGTCCCCGAATTCCTTTTTTGCAATTTCAGTACTTGCGGGGTATGAATTAGCAGGAACATAATATGCATACATTCCACTTCCATTCCAATCTTTTCTTGATAATTTTTTACCGCCTTTAAGTAGTCTTATAGCCAAGCCAAAATCTACTAATTGTAATTCATAATTCATAATTTTTATTTTGCTAATTTATCTATTTTTAACTTGAATTGTTTTGCGATATTTTCCCATTTCATACCTTTTACTTTTTCGTAAGCCTTTTCTATTTTTTCAGCAACCATAAATTGTAATTCCTCTTCGTCATTTATCAAATTATAAGCAACACCTAATAAAGTATTTGCTTCGCTTGGATTACAAGTATATCTAATTTTCTCAAAGTCATTTAAAAAAACGGCAGGTTGTTTGAATAGAAAATTCAATGTCAATTCTCCGTCATTTGTTATTTCTGTTAAAGAGGTGTGCTTTGGACAAATAACTAATGTTTTTGTAGCCATAGCTTCTGTAACAGTTAATCCCCAACCCTCTGCGGTAGTAGTTGTAATAAAGCAATTAAAAGCATTATATATTCTATTTAATTGAGCGTTATCACAACCTTTGTTTTCAGAAAATTCTTTTGGAAAAAGGACATCTGTACCAATTCTTAAACCTAATCTTTCGCAAAGACGGTACATATTTACACCTGATGGGTCTAACGGGTTGCAATGTAAATATAACACGGCATTTACTTGGTTGCTATGTTTGAAAGTAGCAAAACCTAAAATTAAACTCGCCAAATCCTTTCTCGCAGAGTTCCTATTCACAGTTCCGAACAAATACGTTTCAGCATCTCCTGCTTCTCCTAAAATTTCTAATTTTGCTTCAAGTTTCTCTTCGTTTGATAAAGGATAGAATTCGGTTGTATTGCAACCGTGAGGAATAACTTTTATCTTTTTAAAATTGGCAGGAGTAGTTAAGGGTTTCATTACGTTTTTAGCGTATTCCGTATAGGTAATTACTTCATCAAAGAAGTCTAATATTTTTAAATCAACAGGTCTTGGTTCACTATCAATAGGGAAATAAACCATAGACTTAAAACTCTTTCTGTTTTCTTTTCTTTTTTCGTTTCTTACCTTTAATAAATGTTCTCCCATTTCATTAAAAATTTCAATGTCGTTCAAACAGAATATAACATCGAAATCATTTTGGTAAATGGTTTTAAGGAATTCAATTCGGCAGTAAACATCGTCTTTTTTTTCCGAAAGGGTCATAGCAGGTAATACCTTTACGTTATCCTTGTAATCGTAAGGGGTTTCTGCGTAATTGTTAATAGCAAAAACTACAATTCTTAAGTTTTTGTCTTTTGACCAATGGTCGATAAGTTCTTTTGATACGTTTCCGAATCCCGTTGTACAACCGAAATCCCCGAAGAATAATAAGTTGGTAATTTTTTGTGGTTTTATAGCCATTTTTATTGTTTTAGTGAATCAACTATTGCACAGAAAAGTGCATCTTTTTTCTTTTGAAAGTCGGGTAATTCATCAAAAGAAACAATACAAGGGTGAGTTTTTGATACCGCATCTTTTGTTTCCCCATAAACCCAACCGTCACTTATTTTTTCTTCCAACCAAGCGTTGTGTTGTGCATCGTGTCCTGCGTTTGGATTTTCTAATCTAAACTCTACTCCTTTTATTGCGCTTTGACGTTGCCAACCCTCTGCATTGTGCCAATCTTTTTGAGAATTATCGTCATTCGCTTCACACCAAGCCTTGTTCGCTTGATGACAAACAAAAGCAATTTGCATTACCTCTAAAGAGGGAGTTGACTTAAATTTAATTTCTTCACTCATAATTTAATTGTTTATTGTTAGTTCTTGACCTGTTTTTATGTAGTAATAATTCTGAACTTGATGTAAAGACTTGATATGACAATGACTTTCAAGTTTCCCGTAAGCCCCCTTACACAAACATATACCGAAAATTTCTTTTGTTTTTTCATCAATAAGCGGGTATATTCTCAAATCATAACGAGCGTCTAAATATGTGAAAACACAATTGTCGCTATCTTTTTGACCGCCTAAATTATTCAAAAAAACTTCTTCAGTTAATTTAATTGGTTGCAGTACGCTTATTTTCTCACAATAAAGACTTGCATCTTTCTTGAAAGATATGCTATTAGTGATTTCGTTATTTTGTTCGTGAGCATTTATACCTAATACTTCGACAAATTCATCTGTGAACGGAAAATATAAGATATTTCCAATTCTTAATTCTTTTGGCTGAATCATAAATATATAAACTAAACTTTTTTGCCGTTTATTTTAACCCAAAAAATACCGTCTTTTAAGATAAGTACATCGCTATAAGATGTGCATTTAAAAGCCAAATCCGTATGTTTACCATTGTCCCCTACGTTTGGTCTTAATTCTTGAAACAGAGAACCCTGTTTTTCGATTTTAATTTTCCAATCCCCATCATAAGTGATTGTTCCTTTTGTTTCGTCTGAACATTCAAAAGGTATTCCTCTTTTAGCAAGTGTATAGTTGTCGTATTCGGCATCTATTTGTCCGTTTACTTCAACTAAATCGTCAGAAGAACCATAAATAATTGTGTGAGTTTTTTCCATTGTTGTTTTTATAAAGTTTCTTGATTACAAATATAAAAAATATTTTGGTACTAAAAAAAATAAAATAGTATTTTTTTTTACTTTGGAATACCGTAACCGATTGCGTTTTTCTTAACATCAAAAACCATATAAAAATAACCTACTTTTTCAGTTAATCTCAATGCTTCTTCTCTTGATTCAACAAATATTGTTCTTTTATTTGCGACATATTTCGTTACCTCGAAACCTATGTCATTAAACATTCTTTCCATAATTAATGATTTTCTTTATCGTGTATGCAAGTTACTTCTCTTATGACGTAACTTTTTAAATTTTCTTTTTTACATTTTTCTGCGATTCTTTCCCACATATCGCCATCACTTGGGAAATATCTGTTTTCTTCAGCCCACAAATCCCGATACGGCAAATGTATCTGTTCTAAATCATAATAAACCGAACTATGAATTAGAGAACAATATGCAGGATAATACTCTACTACCTTTCCGTCAGTAGGCATTTGAGGAAATACAGGATTATCTAAATACCTGCTTAAAGTATAAATAAAAGCAGGGTTTTGTTTTTCTACAATCGTCTTCGCAATCAATTCTAAATGATTTGGCAACCATAAATCATCGTGGTCGATGTGGCATACTTTAGTAATCCCGTGTGCTTTAGCCAAATTATTAGCGTGATTTAATGCGTTTGCGCCACCACAATTCCAAAGAGCAGTATTATTAACTCCTAAATACTTATCTCTTTCGTTGGCAAAAGGTAAATTTTCAAATACTACTTTATCGGTAATCTCAACAAACCCATTTATAATGTCTTCAAATTCCTGATTGTCTTCATATTTATCCCCAACAATAAATATTTTAAAATTTTGGTACGACTGATTTGCTACGCTTTGAATAGTTTTTAAAAGCAAGTTTGGGGTTTGCCCGTCCGCTCTTTGATATGTATGTATCGTAACTCCTAATGTCATTATTTTATTTTTTTAATAACAAAACAATTACCCTCTTTAAGTTCGCTTGGATATGCGCCCAATTTATTTTCTAATGTACCAATGATTTCGTAATTTGAAAGGCTTGGTATTAAACCATCTACTGCGCTTTTAACTTCAGGGCTAAACTCTTTATCATTGTAATCATCGAAGATAATATACCCACCAACATTTACTAATTCTTCGTACATTGAAAAATCATTAAAAACCCCATCAAAACTATGGTCGCCGTCAATAAACAATATGTCTATTTTATTAGTATAGCCCAATACTCTTGAATTGCTTAATGTTTCGATAACCTTGTCTTTTGTCGTTTGAGATTGAGAATTTCCCTCAATAAATTTATAATAATTATTATTACTTTTATAATTAATTATATTCTCGAAAACAACCGCTTTAGGAATCGGTACTCCCAAGTCAATACTTATAATTGTTGTGTCAGGTCTTTGCATCATTAAGCAAGAACTACCACCTGCATAAGCACCAATTTCAACGTAATTAATCTTCTTGTCGCCAAACGTAGTTGCGATGTCGTAAAGTATGTGATAATGATGGTGGAACGTGGCTACATCAGTAGCGATTTGTCTAACCATATCCAACGAAAGTTGAGTGATTTTAATTTCCATATTTTATTTTTTTAAATCGTTTTTTGTTTTCTGTTTGTGACAACTATCACAAAGGTATTGATAATTAGATAACCAACAACCGCCCCCGCCTTTAAATACAGGAACGATATGGTCTTTGTGTATTGAGTTTACACATAAGCCGTTTGCGTACTCCGTAAATATATCCGTTATTCCGCACTCAACACAGGCAATAACCCCGTGATACAAATTTAGATAACTTGAAATAATTTCAGAATGTCCGTTTATTATAGCCCAAACTGCTTGAGCAAAATACTTACAACTATCGGTAGCCCAACGTCTTCTTTTACCTGTTAATTCTGCACCGCAACCACAACCGCAAATATTACCACTTACAGGAAAAATATCTCCAATTGGAACACTTTGTACTCGTTTGAAATGGTCAACATTAATTCTGTCGTAAATTGGTTTTGGGTCAAGAAACAAAACTCGTAACTGATAATCTTTACAAGGTCTTACTTCTTTTTTTTCTAACTGCTGAACAATCATAAACTACTTGATTTTTTTAGCAGGTGTTCCAACATAAACACCACTTTCTTGTATGTCGCTAACTACTCCTGCGTTCATACCCAATATTACATTGTCGCATATTGATATTTTCTCTCTAATACAAGATTTAGTTCCTAAATAAACTCCTTTACCTACCGTAACGTTTCCGCTAATATTTACGCTTGGTGCGGTTGTTACAAAATCCCCTAATACTGAATCGTGTCCAATAGTTGTTTGTAGGTTTAAGTGAACGTGATTTCCAATCTTTACATTGGTTGTAATAATAACTCCTGCACAAATAAAATTACCTGTTCCTAATGTCAAATTATTAACATAGGCGTTTGGAGAAATATAATTCCAAAACTTTGTGTTTTCAGGTAGTTTTCCCAACAGTTTTATTTTATCTGCGGGATTTCCGACTGCAATAAGTGCGCTTTGACTTTCAGGATTGAATTCTGAAATTTTATACAACCCATCAACCCAATATTCGTCATCTACAAAACATTTTAGTTGCATTTTTGTTTGCAAAAAAACTTCTGCCACAATTTCTCTTGCAAATCCACCCGCACCTATTAAAACAGGCTCTAATTGTCTGTCTAATGCAGTTTCTTCTTTAATTCTATCTGTGTTTTCCATAGTTATTTTTTCTATATTTTTATTACATCGTAACCCGAATGTTGTTCTTTAAACCATATTTTATCAAAAACTTGTTTTTTAAACTCAAAGTATGGGTTTCCGTCATAATACAAATCCCAAGTTAAATGATATACCTTGTTTCTGTTAACCCTAAACCAACTTCTATTCATTGCATTTACAGTTTCGGCAAGAAAACTATCAAGATATAATTTGTTTTGCTTTAAAAGATTTATGTCTTCGTGTTTTATTGTAATGAAGAAGTTTCCTGTATGACCTTGTACACTTCCGAATAACGCTAAATTACACTTGCTTTCATTTATAAATCTTTCTAAACCAAACCTTTGTTTGTTAATGTAATTGTTACCCTGCCATAATTCAGCACTACTAATAATTACTTCAGGGTTTTTAAAAGCATCAAATATTTCGTCAAACATTCCTTTTACATCGTGAACATAAAGGTCGCCATCAGTAAACGTAACGTATTCATATTGCTCAATTAAATCCCAATAATCACAAATAAAAATACTCATTGCGCTATTGGCTATGTTCTCGTGAAATTGAATATAACCAATATGATTTTTGTCTTCAAAATAGTCAGCAACAGCCTTTGAGTTTTCCGATTGATTTTCAACAATAAATATATCTGCGCCGAAATCTTTAATACTTTCAAAACTTTTGCTTATTATGTCCAAATGCTCATAAGCCATAAAGACAATCAAATGTTTTTTCATATCAACCTGTGCTTTCGATAAAATCTATCCATTTCTTTGTTATTTTTAAAGGATTTGCGTAAGATTTGCTTCTCGCTCTGTGAGTGTAAACAAAAAAACCGTCTTTGTCTGCACCCATAGAACAACCGATAACTTTAGATGATATTTTACCCATTCCTGATGGCTTGTTAAGACCAAAAACACGACCATTATTATATCTACTTGAAGAAGTAACATACTTTAGTATTTCCTCTTTCATTTTAGCAGGTATTTTTCTACTCAACTGAATAGATTTTCTTATGTCAGGTGTTTTTTTACTTAATTCTGATTTTGCTTTCATTATTTCCAAATTTTAAATTTACTTAAATCAGGATAAGGTAGTTCCAAATCCTCGTTATGCTTTTTAGTTCCGTCAGCATTATAAAATTGATTCATCAACAAAAGTCCTCTCGCAGATAATTCAGGCATCATATAAAAATTCCAACCAACAACAGGGTTTTGGTCAAAATCGTCTTCGTGATAACTACATTCACTTCTTCCGCTAAAACGGGCTTTTTTTAACCAATTGTAGGCATCTAAATCATCTAATAGTATTGCGCCACCTTTTGATAACTTAAAGTGCTTATAAGCCCCTGTGAAAGAAACACACATCATTGATTCGGGAATATACATATCAGCAGTAAATCTTAATGCGCTATCCCAAACATTACTTGGTGTCAATTGATACGCTCCTTTGATTGTATTTCCCTCTACTTTTGTAAAGTTTACTTCCGCTCCTGCGTGAATTACTTCGCAAGGTACAGACGGATAAGTTCTTTGAGGAACGTCTATTAAGGGAGGTTGAAAAGTTCCCTCTAACCAATCTGTATGTGCTTCTTTATTTTTAACGTGAATCCAATAATACAAACACAAAAATAATGCGTTGCTTTGATTATCTACGCAAATTACATACGGTGCGCCCGTATATTTTGCTAATTCTTTTTCAAAATCCTCTGTGATTTTATGTACTCCTTGTGCCATAATTTATGCTTTTAAAATATAATTTCCTCTTAACTTAATCAAACAACCCAATACCCTTTCAAGTTGGTGCGCTATTGAACCGTCCCCTATGTAACCATCTTCAAATTCTTTATAAAACCTATCGTAAATGCTATTTGACATAAACCAATCCATAATCAAATTAAAATTAGCCATAAACATTGTTCCTGCTACAAATTCATATTCATCAAAAGTAATTTCTTCTTTGAAGAATTGTTGTTCGTAACCTAACACTTTTTGATTAAGAACCCAAGCAGAACTACCAACCATAGTATTGTTAGAACCCACACAAGCAAAATATCCGTTTTGTAATTTTGGAAGTGAACCTAATAAGGCATCTGTCAATTGGTTTCTCCAACGCTCTCCAAGTTCGTAACTATGTGCTAAACTTTTTTTACTGTGAAGTTTAATCATTACATCGTAAGTTCTTCTTCTCAAAAAAATATCGTTCATAACATACAAAAAAGGCGCAACGTCCATTCCTCTATTGGGTAAAGAGTAAATAAACGCTTGAGGAAACTCTGAAATAATAGCATCGTGAATATCTGTAAATTGACCTGAATTACCGTCTGTGATAGTAACATACAAATCAATGTCTGTATCAATTCTTTTTAAGTAAGGCAAAAAGTAACCCCACAAATCAACATAATATAAATGTAATATTACGCAAACTTTTTTGTGTTTATGTTCCATAGCGATTTAATTTTGTTGTTACTGTTGTATTATTTACAAAAATTAAAAACTTGATTTCTGAAGTTTTTAAAACCAACATACCTGATTAAGTTAGAGTACATTTTTATATCTTTTGCAATACCTTTAAAAAAATTAATCTTTTTAAACTTGTAATTGTTCTCAACCGAACTCGGCGACCAACCGCATTTGTGTTCAAGGTTTTTATCTATAAAATATTGGTTTATTGCAACCTCTAATTCATAACCTTTTACGTTTTTTGATAATATTTTAGAAAGGTGTCTTTTCTTGATTATCCTCTCCCCTGACAATAAAGTATTAAATCTAAAAAGTTTTACCAAAAACAATGACTTTTTACGCTTTAAAATAAGCATATCCAAATTCTCTTTTTTGTATTTTGAAATAGCAGTTAAAAATTCAGATTTATGAATATTTCCCAAGTCAGCATCAAACAATAAAATATTCTCATTAAACGCTTTATTTAATCCATAAGAAACCGCAAAAGATTTTCCAAGATTTGATTCAAGTCTTATTGCTTTAACAGGGTATCTATGAGTAAAC
>JACCDW010207810.1_pt1 | contig 37682 bp, 32 predicted proteins | sample 7449781 | NCBI WGS metagenome assembly JACCDW01 (sample SAMN15323449, study PRJNA562643) | freshwater metagenome | isolation source: river surface water | place: USA:Blue River Watershed | collected 2017-08-18 | reverse complement strand
TGGTTGACACAGCTTTCTTTGGCTTGGTATAAAGTGCCGGTCGTATTGGTTATCAAGCCATCTCTTGAATAAAAAATCAGACAGAATATAAATACTTAGCGCGGGCATAGATACGCCACTTCGCCCGCTTGGTTTCAAGTAATAACTCAACTTAGAAAAATAAGGGGACAACGTGAATAAATCTGAATTAATCGATGCTGTTGCTGCAAGTGCTGACATTCCAAAAGCTGCAGCCGGACGCGTGATAGATGCCATGATTGATGCCATCACTGACTCGCTTAAGAAAAGCGATCCGGTCGTACTCGTTGGTTTCGGTACATTTACAACCAAGGAGCGCGCAGCACGTCAAGGTCGTAACCCGCAAACTGGGGCGACAATTCAAATCAAAGCAGCCAAGGTGCCTACATTCAAGGCTGGCAAGGCTCTTAAAGACGCCGTAAATCTCTGACCATACAGTTAAAATTCGACAGCGATTCAGGCCGAACAGGCACGATTTTTAAAATTCGTTCAGTTGGCCTGACAGCTTAGAAGTGTTTTTAAGGGCGCATCCGTGATGCGCCTTTTTAGTTTAAAGAAGGTGCTATTTATTCATTCTTCGCACCAATTCGATCGTTGTATCAAGTTCGGTATTCGACAGGAAATGACATGCTGCAAAAAATAAGAGACAACTCCCAGGGGATGATTGCGAAGGTCATTATCGGCTTCATTATTGCGCTGATGGCCCTGTTCGGAGTGGAATCCATCGTAGGCGGATTCGTGAACAACTCGACAGTGGCTGAGGTGAATGGAGAGGAGATCACTGAACCAGAATTGGCAACCAGCGTCCAGAACTTGATGATGAATGTCGGAGCTGATCTGGCAAATCTGGATGAAAGTTTGTTGCGCGAAGTTGCACTGAATCAGATTATCGAGGACAGATTGCTCCGTCAATCGGCACGAAATGCCGACATGACGATCTCCAGTGATGCCATTGATCGTCAGATTCTCAATAACCCACAATTCCAGATTGGGGGCGTGTTCGACTCTGATCTGGCCTTGCGAACCATGGCCACTCAAGGCTTTAGCGTGCAGGCGTATCGAGATGCCTTGTCTGAGCAAATGGTCGTGGGCCAGCTCGTGAACGCATATGCTGCCTCCAGCTTTATGACTCAAAACGAATTGGAGCGCATAGCCGCACTCACTTCGCAAACTCGCGATTTCCGCTTTTTGTCAGTAACTCTCGGTAACAGAACTGAAGGGGAAGTAATTCCAACTGATCAAATTGAGACCTACTATCAAAACAATCAGTCTCGCTTTACGGTAGAGGAAGAGGTAGCAGTTGACTATGTACTGCTGGATAAGAGCGCCATTTTTAGCGAAGTCGAGGTAAGCGATGCCGATGTCCTGGCGCAGTACGAGATTGAGCGTAGCGCGTCATCAGCCTCAACGCAGAGACGAGCATCTCATATACTCTTAGAGGTAAACGATACCAGGACGCAAGAGCAGGCCCTAGAGCAGGCAGCCGCGCTGAAAACCCGACTGGATCAGGGAGAAGATTTCGCCGCACTGGCGCTGGAAGCATCAAGCGATACGATTTCCGCCCAATCTGGAGGCGACATCGGTTACTCCGATGGATCGGCATTCCCTCCGGAGTTGGAGGAAGCGCTGGCAACTCTTGAGGTCGGCCAGATTTCTGCCCCGGTTGCGTCTGAGTTCGGGGTGCATATCGTCAAGTTGACTGAATATGACGTGAATGAATTCGCGCCTCTGGAAGAAGTCGCCGATCGTATTCGTCGCGACCTGAGTAGTGCGGAAGTGGACCAATTGTATTTTTCCCGCTTGGAAACTCTCGCAAACTTGGCATTCGAAACGACAGATCTAGGTGAAATATCTGAAGAGCTTGGTCTGCAAATCGTGGAGAGTGAGACGTTTTCACGCTTGGGCGGCACTACTGAAATTACCAGTAATAGCAACGTAGTCGCAGCAGCATTCACAGAGGAAGTTCTGGTGGATGGTAATAATAGTGAAGTAATTGAGATTGGAGACTCTCGTGCGCTGGTTTTAAATATGCGTGAGCACATCGAAGCACATCTGAGGCCATTAGAGGAGGTCCGTGGCGAAATTGCGGCCATTTTGCGCACAGAACTGGAAAAAGAAAGAGCGCAAGCGGTCGGGGAGGAGCTGTTGGCTTCGCTCCGTGCTGGGCAGTCAATAGACGAGATTGTTACCGCAAATGAGTTGCAGTGGATTACTCAGGTAAATGTGTCCAGAGATCAGACAGGGCTCAACACAGAAGTGCTACAACGCGCATTTACCATGCCCTCCCCACAAGATGACGGCTCAACTCTCGACGGCTTTGCCTTGAGCAATGGCACATACGTTGTACTGGAGTTGCAATCCGTCAATCGAGGTACGCTGGAACAACTTGCTGCAGACGAACGTACAACCCTGACGAGTTCTAATGTAGAAGCTGATGGCAGGGCCGCATTTGATGCTTTCCTGGCCAACGCCAGAAACAATGCAGACATTACCGAGAATCTTGCAGACGAACCGTTGCTCTAATAGATTGGTTCTAGATTAGTTCGAAGTGAAGAGCTTGACTGCGATCAGTTAAGCTCTGAACTTTCAGGGTGCAAACGTAGTAGTTGCCCTGGGTGTATCAACCCATCCGATTGAATGCCATTCCACTCCAGCAACTCTTCGATCTCTACACTATGTTTTCTTGCGATACGACCAATAGTATCGCCAGGCTGGACTGTGTATTGCATTTGAGAATTATCTTTTCCGCTATCCACTGTTTGTGCAATTGACGGATCGGAGTGAAGTACCAGAACCTGTCCTGGACGCAGTACTGATTCGGTGGAAATATTATTCCACTCTGCAAGCGTTGAAGCGCTCATGTTATAGCGACTGGCTATTCTCCACAGACTGTCTCCAGAACGAACTTCATATCGAGTGGGTGGTGTCATACCCTGCGGCGCCACGTCCCCCGCAAGTGTTACTCCAGTCAAATACTCGGGCGCATTTGGGGTAGCTAATGGGGCCGATGATTTGTAGGCTCGGGGGATTAAGAGGGATTCGCCAGCGATAATACGACTTCCATCGATTCCGTTAGCCTGCTGTAAAGACGCAACTTGTGTATTGAACTGCCGCGCAATCTTGCTGAGAGTATCTCCGGACTGGACTACATATCTATCCCAGGTGACCGGAGTCTGTCCTTGCAGGCTCGCCACTGCAGCCTCAAAAGCATCGACCTTATCAACAGGAACCAGCAACGTATGCGGACCATCCGGGTGAGTGGCCCATTGCCTGATTCCAGGGTTGAGTTGATAAAGAATTTCAGAGTCCACACCGGCAAGACTGGCCACCAATGCTAAATCTATTTGTGTACCCGCCTCTAGCTTGGCAACCACTCTCTCATTTTTAACATCCGCCAATTGCAGACCATAATGATCGGGAGTTGAGATCAATCGAGCGAGGGCAATCAGTTTCGGAACAAAGTCCTCCGTAGTTGATGATAGATTCAGGGACCAGTAGTCAGTCTTGCGAGATCTCCGACTGTTTTGTTCGATGGCCTTCTGGACATTGCCCTGGCCGGTGTTATAAGCCGCCAAAGTAAGAAGCCAATCCCTTTCAAACATCTCGTTGAGTGTGGTCAAGTAGTCCAAAGCTGCAACCGTAGAGGCGATTGGATCCCGACGACCGTCATACCACCAATCCTGTTTAATCCCGAGACTTTTGGCCGTTGCGTTCACAATTTGCCAAAGTCCGACTGAGTTCTTATTCGCTGCGGCATTGGGGTTGTAGGCACTTTCCACGATGGGAAGCAGAGCCAACTCCAGAGGCAGCGAGCGTCTCTCAAGCTCCTCAACAATTTCGAAGATAAATGGTCTTGCTCTCTCTGTCACTGCAACGAGAAAGTCGGGATTATTCTTATAGTATTCAAGCTGCTCTTCAATTCTCTCGTTGTCATGACTCAGACTGAATGACAGACCACTGCCGATCCTTGCCCATATGTTTTCGAATTGATCAGAACTCGCTTCATTGCTTTCTGTGTCAGGCTGTATACGAACTCTCGCTGAATCCGCTCGACCGCTGACGATTCGAACGGAATTATTAGCAGAATTCTGAGCACTCTGCGAATCCCCCATCAGTACTGGATTCGGGTCCTGAACAACACTACATGCACTCAACAATGTAACCGCTGAAATGACGGCACTCAGCTTTCTCAATCGCAGTGGTGCAGTAGTCCCAGAGAAACCGCTACCTGATCTTAAATTATCAAAACTCAAAAGCATTTATTAAATTGCCATAATGAAAATTGCAGGGCTTAACGCTGTTCGTAGCTTGGTTTTATATTGAAAAGCAGTCTTTCCATCGTCTAAGCGCCGCAAATACGTCGATATCACTACAGTCCGCGGCTATTTCCATTCTCTCGGTAACTGCCTTTCTAACACCCTTGGTATGACACCGCAAAAAAGGATTAGTTCGCAACTCTATCGATAACACGGACGGGACAGTCGGAATCCCGGCATTCAGAATCTCGATAACCTGCTGAAGTCGTTCGATGACCTCTTGGTTAAATGGATCTGCGTGCATGGCAAAGCGCAAATTACCCAAAGTGTATTCGTGGGCACAATATACCATGGTAGTCCCTGGCAGAGACGCTAGTTTTTCCAGCGATTCATACATCATGTATGGGTTGCCTTCGAAAATTCTTCCACACCCACCAGAAAACAGAGTATCTCCACAGAATAGCAATGCCGGTCTGACGCTTTCCTTGCCTGAATCACCATGTGCAAAATAGGCGATGTGATCGAGCGTATGTCCGGGCACCGATATCACGGCAAATTCGATTCCCGACACATTCAGAACATCCCCCTCGTTAAGCGGGTGAGTTATGGAGTCAATTTTATTGGATCTGGGACCGTAAACAGGTGTGCCTGGAAATTCGGCAAGAAGTGCTTTTATTCCACCGGTATGATCTGCATGGTGGTGGGTTACCAAAATTGAAGACAGACTTAAGCTATTGGCATGCACCACATCCAGTACAGGCGCTGCGTCACCAGGATCTACAACACTGACGCCCGAGCCGTCGTTATCAATTGCCCATATATAATTGTCACTGAAGGCGCGAATGGGACTTACTTTGAAGGCCATAGTGTATTATCCATTAAGCGAAAGACCATGTATTCCGACGGATGGGCGTAGGTTGTAACCATGTCACTATTCTCAAGTTTTCGATTGCGATGGCAACAACGTCGTCAACTGTCCGAGCCGCAAATTCTTTTCGAGGAAATGGACGCTTGGCTAGAGTCCCCTCTTGGTCAAGAATTGCTGGTATGTGAGAAGGAGATGTTGGAACCATTTCTCGCACGTGTCTTTGGGTATCATATCCTGCAATTAGGTTGTTCCTCACACTCCATGCTAGGCGAAAGTCCCGTGGGACATAAGTTTTTTTTCACTCCATCTTATAAAACCGGCTCGCATTTCCCCGTCGCATGTAACGAGCTCCTCCCATTATCAAACGAGAGTGTTGATGCGGTCTTAATTCACCATGCGCTGGATTTCACACCGGATAGCCACCGGTTACTGAGAGAGGCGGCGAGAGTTGTTATGCCCGGCGGAAAGCTGTTAATAATGGGATTCAACCCCGGAAGCTCATGGGGTCTCAGAAAGCTATTTCGATGGAAAAATTGTCTCCCCTGGAGCGGCCGATTCATCTCAAGTGGTAGGGTCACCGACTGGTTGAAGCTACTGGACTTCAGCATCGACAAAGTAACTTACTGCGGATACCTCCTTCCGTTCAATCATCTGAAAGTGGTTGCTCTTTCGCCCAAATTGGAAAGGCTCGGAAGGCGATTACCGTGTCCTGTGGGAGCAGTTTATTTTATCGTAGCCTGCAAGCAAGTAATGCCCATGACGCCGATTATTCCTCGTTGGCCACGAATTCCAAGACCTGTTATTGTGCGGCCGGTTGGTGAAACGGCAGGTATTCACAAGAAGGCGGACACGGTCAAAGCGACTGTTTCCGCTTAAGTACATTTTCAAGATTCACTGTGCGGAAGGTGTTTGATTGTCGAATGTTGTAGAAATGTACACAGACGGAGCCTGCAAAGGTAATCCAGGCAGAGGTGGATGGGGCGTCTTACTCAGATATAAGGGCATCGAAAAAGCACTCTATGGGGGTGAAGTTCTCACCACCAACAATCGCATGGAGCTAACCGCAGTGATACAAGGGCTCCTGGCACTTAAACGCCCTGGATGCGATGTCACCGTGATTAGCGATTCAAAGTACGTGTTGACGGGAATAACTGAATGGTTACCCAATTGGAAAAGACGGAATTGGAAAACCGCAGCAAAAAAGCCAGTTCTCAATGAAGATCTTTGGCGAAAGTTGGATGAACTTGCTGTACAGCACAAAATCAAATGGGAGTGGGTTAAAGGGCACAGCGGTCATCGTGAAAATGAAATGGCTGATGAACTTGCCAATCGCGGGATCGATGAACTCCAGTAGAGAATTCTAATTACTTAAACAAAATCAAAATATTGTAGAGATTATGCGACAAATTGTCTTAGATACTGAAACCACCGGACTTGATCCCGCCCAAGGGCACAGAGTCATCGAGATCGGATGTATCGAAATTGAAAATCGTCGCCTTACTGGACGTCACTTCCACTGCTATTTGAATCCTGATCGTGAGATCGACGAAGGTGCTGTTCAGGTACATGGCATCACATCAGCCTTCCTGGCCGATAAACCTCGGTTTGTGAATGTGGCAGATGACTTTTTGCACTTCGTGTCAGAAGCCGAGTTGATCATACACAATGCTGCCTTTGACTTAGGCTTTCTCAATAGTGAGCTCAAGCGTGCCGGCGAAACCTACGGTCGAATGGAGGACTATTGTTCTGTCGTTGATACTCTGACGATGGCGCGTAAGAAGCATCCGGGACAGCGCAACAGTCTGGATGCTCTCTGCAAGCGCTACGAGGTCGATAATTCACAAAGAGAACTTCATGGAGCCTTGCTGGATGCGGAAATTCTCGCCGATGTCTATCTATTGATGACTGGAGGGCAGACTTCATTACAGTTAGGAACCGAAGAAGTAAGTTTAAAGAAGATTGAGGTCGCAAGTCGCAAGCTCGATTTTGAGCGCGAGCCACTACTCGTGAGTCATGTTGAAGAGGAGGCTTTGGCCGCCCATAATCGGTTGCTCCAGCGAATAACAAAGCTTAGTGGTAACCGCTGCCTCTGGGTAACGGCTGAGCAATGAGTTAACTTACGGATACGGCGTCACAATGGAATTGAAATCTGACTACTTTTTGAAGCCTGATAATTTTTCCGGTGATGAGCAGGTGTTGCTCTTCCACAATGGGGAAATTCTCCATAGAAGCCAAAATTTCTTTTGGCCTGCAGCGAGGGTGCGTGATCTCTGCCGAGGAACTCACCAATACTCACTCATGATCGGTGAAAATTCTATGCGCCCGTATGTGGCTCTGGGGCTCAGTGACGCGAGTATTGAGCTGCTTGACGCAGAAAAGGCTTCATTAAGAGAGCTACTTTTCAGCCAGAATTTGGATGTCTATGCCGTCGCTGGCAGGGCCAGCCAGATACTCCATTGGTACGAAAATCACCGGCATTGCGGAAGATGTGGAGCCTTTACGGTACCGCACTCTACTGAGAGAGCCCTAGTTTGTAGGTCCTGCACACTTAACTTTTATCCGCGAATCAATCCTTGCGTCATTGTCTTGGTCATCAAGGATGATGAAATATTACTCGCACGCCATTTTGGCAAAGCCAGTGCTTTCTTCAGCTGTCTTGCCGGTTTTATGGAAGTGGGAGAAACCCCTGAAGATACTGTCGTAAGGGAAGTATCTGAGGAGGTGGGCATCGAGGTGGATAACATTCGCTATATGAAGAGTCAGTCATGGCCATTCCCTTCACAATTAATGCTCGGTTTTTTTGCAGATTATAAGTCTGGAGAGATCAAAGTAGATGGCAAGGAAATCGCTGAAGCACGCTGGTTTCGCTGCACAGATCTACCTTTAACCCCCGCAGCGGGCATCAGTGTCGCAGGGCAACTCATTGAGTTATTCTTGCAGCGCATAGAATTGCGAGAGCGCAATCGAATATAAGGAGAGGTTCTTGGAATATTTTATTGAGTATTGCCTGTTTTTGGCCAAAGTCGTGACTTTGGCTGCCATTTTCATTTTGGTCATTGGGGCAATGATTGCGATTGGAGGAAGGGGGCGGCGAGAAGCGGGCAGGGGAGCTATCAGTGTTGTACAACTCAACGATGAATTGGACGACATGCGTGATGCAATGAAAAAGGTTGTCTACGACAAAGACACCTTCAAACAAGAGCAGAAGCAGGAAAGGAAAAGGCACAAAGATGAGGAGAAAGAGCGCAAGAAAACCAGGAAAAGTCTTCAATCAGACTCCGCGATTGACCCCCATGAAAAGAAGCGGGTCTATGTAATCGATTTTAACGGCGATATTCAAGCCAGCGAGGTGGAGTCTCTCCGTGAAGAGATCACTGCAATCCTGTCATTAGCCACGCCTCAAGATGAAGTAATCGTGAGATTGGAAAGCCCAGGAGGCATGGTGCATGCTTACGGCCTGGCTGCATCTCAGTTGTCGCGAATCAAAGAACGGGGCATACCGCTTACAGTATGTGTTGATATGGTTGCCGCAAGCGGAGGCTATATGATGGCTTGTCTGGCAGATAGACTGGTCGCTGCGCCATTCGCGATTCTTGGATCGATCGGTGTATTGGTTCAGATGCCAAATTTTCATCGCCTCTTGCGCAAGCATGAGGTCGATTATGAAACAATCAGCGCAGGGGAGTTCAAGACAACGCTTACGACATTTGGCGAGATCACTCAGCGTGGACGAGATAAAGTTAAGGAAGACGTTGAGGAGATGCATGCAATATTCAAGGACTGGGTGAAGCAACATCGCCCTGCAGTGGAAATTGATGGCATTGCCACTGGCGAAACGTGGATTGGGCTGCAGGCCGCAGAACGCAATATGATCGACGATGTCATTACCAGCGACGAATACATTATCAGGGCTTGTGATACCGCTGATGTTTTCGCCGTGAGATTTGAAATACGCAGAACAATTGGCGATAAACTTGGTGCCGCTATTCACACCACTATCGATAAAACTGTTTTATCGTGGCTTAAGAGAGCCCGTCAGAGCGCCTACTTCTCCTGACCGACCATTCCTGCTCCGTTTTTTGCAAGGATAGTTCTGATGATAAACGACGCTATGAAGTTCAAAGCATTTCGGGTTTCAGAAGAATCTTTCAATGGTAGGACGGAGTACCGCGGGGAAGTTGTGGATCGCTCTATCGGGGACTTGCCGACAGGTGAAGTATTGATAAGAGTTCAGTACTCTTCGTTGAATTATAAAGATGCCCTGTCAGCTTCGGGGAATCGAGGTATAACCAGACAGTACCCCCACACACCTGGTATAGATGCTGCCGGGGAAGTCGTGACTTCAAGCGTTTCCAGGCTTCGGGCTGGAGATTCAGTGCTCGTAACGGGTTATGACTTGGGTATGAACACCGAGGGTGGGTTCGCTGAATTTATACGTGTGCCGAGCGAATGGGTAGTCCCGATTCCTGCGGGATTGAGTGTACGACACGCTATGATATTAGGCACCGCAGGATTGACTGCCGGTCTATGTGTTGAGAAATTAATCCGCAACGGCGTCTCTGCTGAACACGGGGAGGTGCTAGTCAGTGGAGCAACCGGCGGCGTAGGAGCTATTACAGTTGCGCTACTGGCGAGACTCGGTTTTACCGTCGTTGCTTGCACCGGAAAATTGGAGCAAGAATCCTTTCTACGCTTGATTGGCGCAGCCAAGATCCTAGACAGGAGCACTCTTTCCGAACCTTCATCGCGCGCGTTACAGAAAGAGCGCTGGTCCGGGGCAGTGGATGTTGCCGGCGGCCAGTTGCTGCACAATATATTAAGCTCGGTCCGTTATGGAGGTAGTGTTGCCTGTTGCGGCTTGGTTGACTCACCGACGTTGCAAACAAGTGTTTACCCCTTCATTCTTAGAGGGGTCAATCTCCTAGGTGTTGATTCGGTCAACCTTCCTATCGAAGATAAAACGCGAATTTGGGGAAAATTTGCAACCCAGTGGAAACTGCCTGAGCTTGAGAGAATAGCCAGCGAAATCGGCATGCAAGAGTTGCCTGCAGCACTAAGCGCTATCCGGAATGGTAGATCCGTAGGTCGCGTACTAATTAATACCTCTCGCAGCCGCTGAGCTGCTCAGCGACGCCTGAAAAGCGGAATCGGTCTGTCAACGCTGGCTTGGTAGCCTTCGGTAAAATCGTGAAATGCGGAAAGAGCGTTTTCCAGATTTTGATCCTCCCGCATGAGAAACGCATCAAATCCGCACCGGGACATATAGAAAAGCTGGTCTCTGAGCACGTCGCCGATAGCGCGAATCTCCCCTTTAAATCCAAGATTGCTGCGCAATTCCCGGGCGGAAGTATAGGATCGCCCATCTGAAAATATCGGAAAGTTGAGAGCAATGACCTCAAGTTTATCCAAATCCGTGCCAAGCGCTTGTGGCACTTCATGACTGTTTAACCATACCGCTGTCCTGCCTGTCCGTTGCAGAAAACGGTCGCGATCTTCGCGCCAGATTGTCAAAGGGATGATGAGATCCTGGCCACTATAGGCCGACAGATCTTCCAGTTGCGAAGCTTCCTTAATCAACACCCATTCGTCGTCGATTATCTGACGATTTTTAATCAACTTTGGCATAGATCTCTTCCTTGAATGGTTCCACTCCAACGCGATTGAACGTATCAACTAAGCGCTCGCCGGATTGTCGGTTTTTCATGTACACATCGACAATCTTCTCAATTACCTCTGGCACCTCTTCCTGCGCAAAGGAAGGGCCAATGATTTGTCCCAGTGCTGTGTGGTTGTCAACGGATCCGCCTAGAGATATCTGATAAAACTCCGCTCCCTTTTTATCAACACCAAGGATGCCGATATTCCCCACATGATGATGACCACATGCGTTCATGCAACCCGATATATTGAGAGACAGAGCGCCAATCTCTCGTAATCGAGATGCGTCCGCGAATCGACGCTGAATAGACTCTGCGATAGGAATAGACTTCGCATTGGCCAACGAGCAAAAATCACCGCCAGGACAGCAAATTATGTCAGTAAGCAAACCGCGATTGTCACTGTGCAGTTTTTGCGTTTTGAGTGATCGCCACAGCGCGTAGAGTGCTGACTTTTCAACATCAGCGAGAATGATATTTTGCTCATGGCTGACACGTAATTCACCAAAGCTGTATTTATCAGCGAGGTCTGCCACAAAGTTCATCTGCTCGCTGCTGATATCGCCCGGCGCGGTACCCGTTTGCTTGAGGCATATTGTGACGATTGCGTAACCAGGCTTTTTATGGGAGCTTACATTTTGATTGTACCAGCCGGCAAAAAGTACATTTTCCTCAAGTGCTTGTAGTAATTGAGGTGAATCCTGGGCAAGGTCCTTATACTCCGGATCTTGGAAGTATTGTTTGCAGCGCAAGATTTCTGCATCAGTCAGCGTCAACGGGCCGTCTTTCAGCGCAAGCCATTCTTGCTCAACTTTGTCGCGGAATAAATCCACTCCGGTTTCTTTGACGAGTATTTTGATACGCGCTTTATATTTGTTATCTCTGCGCCCCTCGCGATTATAGACTCTAAGTATGGCATCCAGATAAGTAAGCAAATGTTGTTTCGGTAGGAATGACCGAATCTCCTTACCAATGACAGGCGTTCTTCCCAAACCGCCACCTACCAGTACTCTAAACCCGATTTCTCCGGTCTCACTCTTGACGATAAATAAACCAATGTCGTGCACTTGAGTGGCAGCTTGATCATCTACCGTACCGCAGACCGCAATCTTGAATTTGCGTGGCAAATAGGCGAATTCGGGATGGAACGTCGACCACTGACGGATAATTTCACAATAGGGACGGCTATCCTCAATCTCGTCAAGTGCACAACCTGCAAACTGGTCTGTTGTGGTGTTTCTTATGCAATTGCCACTTGTCTGAATTGCGTGCATCTCCACTTCGGCTAGATGAGCCAGGATGTCAGGAACATCTGCAAGTGCCGGCCAATTGAACTGGATATTTTGTCTGGTGGTAAAATGCCCATACCCCTTATCGTAATAATCCGCTATGTAGGCCAGCTTTCTGAGTTGTTTGCTAGAGAGCATGCCATAAGGAATAGCAACTCTAAGCATTGGCGCTAGACGTTGCACATACAGTCCATTCTGTAAACGAAGTGGGAGAAACTCCGGCCCAGCGAGCTCACCTTTCAGAAATCGCTCAGTCTGGTGCCGAAATTGTGCGATGCGATCTGCGAGCATCTGATGGTCATAGTTGTCGTATCTATACATGATTTTGGTCTAAAGTCCGACGTTTCGGATCGCTATGTGGATTCTTCTCATCGCGAAAAGAGGCGGCAATTGTAAAGCAAGTCCTGCAATTTGTACCAGCAGCACTGGATACTATGCCAATGTGGTAGATGACTGCGAAAATTTTCGTTTTGCAAGTTTTTCTTGATTATGAGCACCGAGTCATTAAAATGCGCCTCTGCTTTTCAATTCCCGCAATCCCACCATCAGTTGAACCAATTTGGAATAGGATATGAGCCATCACGACGATCATGTGAAATCACCAATCGATTACGAAGAAATGGACGCAAATAGCCGCGCGGACGCAATTGCCATGTTTTCCCTGGTGGTTATAATTGTGACAATCGCTGTTTTTTTCGCGAGCCGTTGATGTAATCACATTTGCCGACCCGTAACGGGGTCGGATTAATTTTTGTGATTGTAGTTATGGAAGTACAAGCCTGACAATTGTCACCAAAACGGCTATGAATATTGCCGTAAAGATCAGCGCTGCCACAATAAATCCCGATATAGATCCGCTTGCGAAATCCCTCTCTTTGTTTGCTTTGTTCTGGACGCCGAAACTGGCCTGCATGACGCTGAGAAGCATGCGCCAGAAAGGTATCTTAACCTTCTCGACGTCTTTCGACGTCTCGTCTCTATCACTCATTCTTAACCTCCCTTGAAGTCTCTTAAAGCTCTCAGATAAGATTTGGCGTTAACAATCTGCTGACTTGGTCAATAGTTAACCCTTTGCGCTCAGCCATGGATTGGACCTGGTCAGTATCTATTTTGCCAACTGCAAAATAACGTGCATCAGGGTGCGCAAAATAGAAACCACTGACACTTGCTGCAGGACTCATTGCAAAACTGTCAGTAAGCGTCATGCCGATATGCGCCGGTACCTGCAATAGATTGAACAATATCTCTTTATCAGAGTGCTCAGGACAGGCTGGATATCCAGGCGCAGGACGTATGCCTGCATATTGCTCCTTGATGAGCTCTTCGTTACTCAATGTCTCGTTTGACGCATATGGCCAAAACTCCATGCGAACACGTTGGTGCATATGTTCTGCGAATGCCTCTGCGAGTCGGTCAGCCAATGCTTTGACGAGGAGGGCGCTGTAGTCATTGTGCTCAGCTTCAAATTTCTTTACGAGAGCGTCCACACCAATTCCCGTCGTTACCGCAAACCCGCCCAAATAGTCCGGTTGCGCACTGGCTAACGGGGCAATAAAGTCTGACAAGCACAAGTTAGGGATACCGTCTGCCTTCACAGACTGCTGGCGCAAGAAGTTGAATCTGGCAATCTCAGTAGTCTTGGCCATATCCTCATAGAGAACTACGTCATTTACCCCAGCCTGAGCGGCGGGCCAAAAACCAATGACTGCCTGGGCCTTAAGCAACTTCTTCTCTACAATTTCCTGCAACATATTCTGAGCATCGCGAAACAAATCCCGGGCCGCCTCACCGACGACTTCGTCACTCAATATTGCAGGATACTTTCCTGCCAAGCTCCACGTTATAAAGAATGGTGTCCAATCGATATAGGGAATCAGGACTTCCAGAGGATAGTCATCGAAGACGCGCTTACCCAAAAACTGGGGAGTGGTCGCTTGGAATTTCTGCCAATCCACTTTGAGTGCATTCTCATTTGCCTGTGCAAAACTAATTATATTTTTGCGCGTATCCCGGTTAGCGTTGCGTGCGCGCACCGCATCGTACTCTTCGTGAATTTTGCGCTTAAACTCTATACCTCCATCCTCACTGAGAAGGTTGCTTACCACAGTGACACTTCTTGATGCATCAGGTACGTAGACGGTCGCATTGTTGCGATAGTTCTGCTCAATCTTGACGGCAGTATGTGCCTTGGACGTTGTAGCGCCACCTATTAGAAGTGGGATTTTCAATCCCAAACGTTGCATTTCCTTTGCGACATGGACCATTTCATCAAGCGAAGGCGTAATCAATCCACTCAGCCCAATAATATCGACTCTTTCGTCAATTGCCGTCTGCAATATGCGCTCACACGAGACCATGACCCCAAGATCTACAATTTCATAATTGTTACATCCGAGCACTACGCCAACGATATTCTTTCCAATATCGTGAACATCGCCCTTTACGGTTGCGAGCAGAATTTTGCCTTTCGCCTTAACTTCCCGACCGTGCTTACGTTCCTCTATATAGGGCAACAGATAGGCAACAGCTTGTTTCATGACGCGTGCACTTTTCACCACTTGAGGCAGGAACATCTTGCCACTACCAAACAAGTCTCCAACGATGTCCATGCCCGCCATAAGCGGCCCCTCGATCACTTCAATAGGTTCAGCAAATTGCTGCCTTGCCTCTTCTGTATCCAGCTCAATGTAGCGAGTAATACCCTTCACTAAAGAATGGGCAATGCGCGAGCTGACATCAGATTCTCTCCAACTCAGATCTTCCTGGCTTTCAGTGGTCGTCTCTCCGCTGTACTTGCGGGTAACCTCCATCAAGCGATCTGTCGCGTCTTGTCGACGATTTAAAATGATATCTTCAACCCGTTCCTTGAGCTCTGCAGGAATCTGGTCATAAACTGCCAGCTGGCCAGCGTTCACAATTCCCATGCTCAGACCCGCTTTAATAGCATGGTACAAAAACACTGAATGAATGGCTTCTCTCACCGTGTCATTGCCACGGAAAGAGAATGAAACATTGCTGACACCACCCGATATCAGGGCATGTGGAAGTTCGCGCTTTATATACTCACAACTTTTGATGAAATCGACCGCATAGTTATTGTGTTCCTCAATGCCTGTCGCTACTGCGAATATATTCGGATCAAATATGATGTCTTCAGGGGGAAATCCGACTTCAGTGACAAGGATGTCGTAGCTTCTTCTACAGATGGCACATTTCTTTTCAAAAGTGTCTGCTTGCCCTTGCTCATCAAATGCCATCACAACCACGGCTGCGCCATATTTCATGCAAAGTCGGGCTTTCTTGACAAAGTCTTCTTCCCCTTCCTTGAGGCTTATAGAATTAACGACTCCTTTTCCCTGGATGCATTTCAAACCTTCCTCAATAATTTCCCATTTAGAGGAATCAATCATCACGGGAACGCGGCTGATGTCGGGCTCTGATGCGACAAGGCGAAGGAAATGAGACATTGCTGCCTTGGAATCCAGCATTCCTTCGTCCATATTAACGTCGATAATTTGTGCACCTGACTCCACCTGCTGCAATGCGATATCTAAGGCACTGGCGTAATCTCCCTCTCTCACAAGCCTCGCAAACTTCTTTGAACCAGTAATATTCGTGCGCTCTCCCACATTCACAAATAGTGATGCTGACGTAATGTTAAACGCTTCGAGACCGCTAAGTCGGCACGCGATTGGTATCTGGGGTATTTGTCGGGGCTTGTGTCGTGATACTGCCTGAGCAATGGCACGAATATGGGCAGGGGTTGTACCGCAACAACCTCCCACGATATTGAGAAATCCACTTTGTGCGAACTCCTCGATAATCTCCGCCATTTCACGCGCACTTTGATCGTACTCACCAAATTCATTTGGTAGCCCTGCGTTCGGGTGTGCTGATACAAAGGTGTTCGCAATTCGGGAGATTTCTTCTATGTGTGGACGTAACTGGGCTGCCCCTAATGCACAATTAAATCCGATAGAGATTGGCTTGGCGTGTGCCACGGAATTCCAGAAGGCCTCAACAGTCTGTCCTGACAGCGTTCGTCCACTGGCATCGGTAATTGTTCCCGATATCATGATTGGGAGAAATTTTCCCAGATCAGCCATCTGCTCCTGAACGGCAAAGATGGCTGCCTTGGCGTTCAGGGTATCAAACACTGTTTCAATGAGCAGTATGTCCGCCCCCCCTTTAATCAGCCCATCAGCGGCAATTTTGTAATTCTCAACTAGCTCATCGAAAGTGACATTTCGAAAAGCAGGATCATTCACATCCGGGGAAATAGAGCCAGTTCGACTTGTTGGGCCTAAAACCCCAGCTACAAATCTCGGTTTGTCAGGGGTAGTCGCACTTACCTCATCGCAGACAGCACGAGCGAGTCGCGCCCCTTCAAAGTTGAGCTCATATGCCAATGATTGAAGCCCATAATCCGACTGCGATATTAATGTGGAGTTGAACGTATTCGTTTCGACTATATCAGCTCCGGCAAGTAGGTAATTACGATGAATCTCACTAATCACCGCTGGCTGAGTTAGGGTTAGCAGGTCATTGTTGCCAACAAGATCGACCTCGCTGTCCTTGAATCGCACCCCTCGGAAATCAGCTTCTTTAAATTTGTGCCCTTGAATCATAGTACCCATTGCCCCGTCCAGGACAAGGATACGTTGTTGCAACGCCAATTGAAGCGAACTGTTTGACACTAAATTTGACATGGTTGTTTCTCGTTGACTGATGACCAATTCAGATCATGTCGGCGTAAAAAAGTGTCGCATTCTATCAGATCTAGAGCCTATCGGCATAACGCTCCAGATCACCAAAGATCCAGGCGTCTGCGCCAGCCAATCGATCAATCGAATAACCAACTAAAACACTCTAGTATTTAACTTCAACAGCACTTAGCGTAAACTGCGTCAAATTTGAACTAGTCATGCAGTGGAAACCTCTATGATCAATATTACGGAATCGGCGCAGGAATACCTTGCAGAGTTATTAAGAAAGCAGGATTGCGACGGTATTGCGGTCAGGATATTCATATTGGATGCAGGCACTCCTAAAGCAGAAACCTGCATTTCATTTTGTAGGCCGGGCGAGGCGCAGGAAACTGATGAAATCCGGCGCTACCCAAGCTTCAATGCCTATCTGGAACAACGCAGCCTCCCTTTCTTAAAGGATGCAGTTGTAGATTACGCAAAAGATTCGATGGGGGGACAGCTTACAATTAAAGCTCCGAACTCCAGACTACCTCAAATTGGGCAAGATAGTTCCATTGAGGACCGAGTCAATTATGTACTTTACAACGAAATCAATCCTTCCCTCGCAGCACACGGTGGCATTGTCACTCTGGAGGAAATATATGACAGTTCAATTGCAGTATTGAAGTTTGGCGGAGGCTGTCAGGGGTGCGGAATGGTGGATCTGACTCTAAAAGAAGGGGTGGAGAAGACTCTTCTAGAAAAGATTCCGGAGCTAACTGAAGTAAGAGACATCACCGACCATACCAAGAGGGAAAATGCCTACTTTAAATAGTCGTAAATAATCGGGGTTTAAATCGAAAGAGTTAGACTGCAATCAACCGGCTAGCCTGGGTAGCGAGCCTCCAGCAGTTGATATAGCTTTTGAGGATAGGAATCATCTTGTGGATCAATGTAATTCATAACATCCACAAGATGCTCATTGTCTTCTTTTCCATTCCAATCTTTAAGGTAACTACCATCCCTATAGCCGTGATCTTGCCTAAAGAAATTTAAGACATTCTTGCCAACATACTGCCGAAACAACGATTCCCAATTCATCTTACAATCAGACAACAAAGCACTGAAAAGTGATAATTCAATTCGTCGTGAAACTGATACGCCAATTAGAAGCTCAAGCTTTGAGAGCAGACTCAGTGATGACAGTTCGTATGACCTACCATCGAATTCTATTATTTCGCAATTGCGCGATTTACCGTTAACAGACATCAAAAGCTGCATCGCAGCATCTTGATTATTTTGGGTTTTTATCAGTATTGCAGACAGAATAAAATGCCATATATCCACAATTTCCATCTGTAATTGAGACACGTCACAATTTTGCATCTTCCACCATTTCCATCCATGGTGCTCAATGGCTTCGGCCCCCTCAATAACTACAGCACGCAGATAGGGGTAGTTCTCTCTAACCCAGTCAGCATTTATCTTCGAATTCATTTGGGATTGCATTGACAACATCAAATGCGCGTGCTTAATGGAAAGAACTGTCATAAGAGGCCTGATTGGCAATTAGTAGCTGAGATCTAGGGAAGGGCAGTGCAACAGTCGGCTCAAAGAGAATACTCTTATAAGGATGACAGTGCATCCAGCATTTCCTTGCGGCTTCTTAGCATATCGTTGTAAGCCACTCTCGCATCACTCACTAATTGATTGGCAGGATCCTCCTTCTCCAGCTCAGCAAGCCAGCCTTCAAGAATTTCAATTTCAATAGATAACTGCGCGGTACCCTCCTCGATCAGAGTGCGGTCTATTTTGACGTGCCTTGCAGCTTTACGCTTTTCGCTTATTTCCATTCTTGGCCACCTCGGGCACTGCCGTCTCAACTGTTGCCTGCATACCGACTCCTTGAACTTTCCGACATGATATCGGCCGGATGCAAATTTGACTGAGAGCTGTATCAAATATACAGAAGAGGGGGCTATAAAAACGGGCTAAAATAGACAGCTGGGAGCATCCCAGGCCAAAAAGCCTCTCATAATTCGCAGTGGCGGGCAAGATCAGATACGAGAACTACGATGTGACCACCAACCCCACCGGCTAAGTGTCACTCAGAGTAATCTGAGCAATTTAAAAGGAATCGCCTACTAGATTTGCCGACTACTATGTCCAATTTTTTCGGAATCGGACAATGTCTGGAGAATTATAAATCAAGAGGGTTCACACGAAAAAATATGTAACTGGAAACCTGTTAATATCAACGTCAGGCCAGCTATACCGAGAGCAGAAACTGCTGAGTTTTAAGGGACCATCTTGACTTGAGCATGGAAGAACCTTCATCGACAGGAAAATTGGCGAAAATCCACAATGGTCGCGCTGGCAGGGTAGGGCTTAATGCTCAAGCGATGACACCTCTCCAGATATCGAATCAAAGCCTCAAAAAAAAGTGCGCTTTCTCTTGACGGGGGGCAAGAAGCTTTTTAATATATGCCGCCTTCTGTGAGAAGACAGACGGCAGATCGACTCTAGTCCCCTTCGTCTAGAGGCCTAGGACACCGGGTTTTCATCCCGGCAACGGGGGTTCGAAACCCCCAGGGGACGCCAAATCAAAAAGCCTGACATTGTCAGGCTTTTTTTTTGCTTAACGGAATTGCCCGTGCATCCGCAACGAGGTTAAGTTGCTTCAAACAATTTCGCGCAATCACTTTACAGCGCCTCCCTAATACCGCCCTTGTAAGCCTGGATCCAGGCAGTCGTTACAATTATGAACGCAATCTCGATACAGCAACTGCATAAAACTTATGAGAACGGACATCGAGCATTAAAAGGGATTAATCTGAAAGTAGAAGAGCAAGATTTCTTCGCTCTTCTAGGACCAAACGGTGCCGGGAAATCAACTCTAATAGGAATAATTTCAACGCTTGTCCGCCCATCATCCGGAAACATTTACGTGTTTGGAAAAGATCTATCCACACAGACCTATGAGGCTAAACTAGACTTTGGCGTAGTACCTCAGGAGGTGAACTTCAGCCCGTTTGAAAAGGTGGCAGATGTTGTAATGACGCAAGCTGGTTATTACGGACTTCACAGATCAATTGCGCGCGAAAGAACTGAAAAATACTTGAAACAACTTGGGCTATGGGAGAAGCGCGACAATCGCTCCCGAATGCTGTCCGGCGGAATGAAAAGACGACTGATGATAGCAAGAGCCTTGGTTCATGAACCAAAACTACTCATTTTGGACGAACCAACCGCCGGGGTTGATATCGAACTGCGCAAATCGATGTGGGATTTCTTACAGGATATAAATAGGAAAGGGACGACGATTGTCCTTACTACTCACTACTTGGAGGAGGCGGAAACTCTGTGTCGAAATATTGCCATAATTGACAATGGCAGGATCTCCGAAAGTACAAGCATGAAATCTTTTCTAAGCAAATTAGAAGTTCAAACCGTAATATTTGATACTCAATGCGAAATTGATATGCACTCTTTTAGTGGCACCTGTATTGACAAATGTCGCGTAGTAGATCCTTATTCTTTTGAATTTGACATCAAGCCAGGTGAGGACATTAATCAGATATTCACTCAATTATCGAATATGAATATCTTAGTCAAAGGTATCCGCAACAAGAGTAATAGATTAGAGCAATTGTTTCTTTCGAGAGTGAAGGCACCCCAGTCTGGCAGCGAAGAGTGACACGCAATGACAAGTCAAAGGAAATATATCGCATTTGAAACTATTCTCATAAAGGAGGTGCGGCGATTTTCCAGGATATGGGTACAAACTCTCGTTCCCCCAGCAATTACCATAGGTCTATATTTTCTAATTTTTGGTAATTTAATAGGCCCTCGCATTGGAAATATGGGAGAGCACAGCTACATCGAGTTCATAGTTCCCGGTTTAATTATGATGGCAGTCATTCAGAACTCCTATGCAAATGTTGTATCGTCTCTTTTTAGTCAAAAATTTCAAAGAAGTATTGAGGAGTTGCTGGTCTCGCCAATCCCTAACTACATAATTCTTGCGGGCTTTATCGCAGGAGGTGTGACACGTGGACTGGCTGTAGGGATGATAGTTCTATTCATGTCTTTCATTTTTACTGACTTTGAAATTAACAGCCTATTCATCACAGTACTAATCATATTCCTTACCTCGCTAATATTTTCCTTAGCAGGATTCATTAATGCTCTCTATGCGAATAATTTCGACGATATTTCGATTGTGCCCACGTTTGTTCTTACGCCATTGATATATCTAGGCGGCGTTTTCTATTCAGTCGATCTGCTGCCAGAAATTGGAAAATCTTTATCATCTCTGAATCCAATTTTCTATATGGTAAATGCATTCAGATTCGGAATTCTCGGAACATCTGATTCAAACATCTATTGGTCAATCGGGATGTTATTTGCGCTTTGCACAGCCCTTTCAACAAGCTGCATAATTTTGTTGCGCAGAGGGACAGGACTTCGACATTAATTGGAATGAAACGGGAACATGAATACAAACCCCCTAGGCTTGATTACATCGTATCCAAATAAATATTCACCTGAACTATTATTTGCAATACCGAGACAGAGTAACCGAAAAATTCTGGGTTTAAACTCGGAAAAGCTCCCATTCTCAGGTTATGACGTTTGGAGGGCTTATGAGCTCTCATGGCTTAATTCAAGAGGAAAACCCGTAGCCGCCGTTGGCATACTTACAATACCATGTGAATCTCGAAATATCGTAGAGTCAAAGTCTCTCAAACTGTACCTCAACTCAATGAATCAAACTCGATTCCCAGATATGGCTACAGTTGAGAAATTGATAAGGCATGATTTAAGTCAACTTGTAGATGCAGATGTCATTGTGCACCTTGTACCCGTGGTAAGCCTCAAAGAGTTGGACGTTGCTGAGCCGGCCGGAATTTGTATTGATCACGCCGATGTTGATGTCGCTATTTATGAACCAGCACCGCACCTTCTTAAGTCCGAAAGGAATAGAACTGTTTCAGAGACTCTGTACAGCAATCTATTCAGATCCAATTGCCCTGTAACAGGCCAACCCGATTGGGGGACGGTTGTTATCGACTATTGTGGTGGCGCCATCGATCATGCGGCATTACTTGGCTATCTCGTATCGTACAGATCACATGAAGGATTTCATGAAGACTGTACGGAGCAAATATATCTAGACCTCATTGAACATTGCGCCGTTAAAAGCCTCCGGCTTTCCATAAACTTTCTCCGACGAGGCGGCATAGAAATTAACCCCGTCAGGTTCTTCGCGACAAGCCAAACCAGTTTCTACATGCCACGGTTTACGCGGCAATAGGCGGCGAGCTTGTATTTCGGCACGCGTTGTTATAGAGTGACGCGCCCTCAAAATGACTGCCTAAGGGCAGGAAATGAGGTTACGGTGAGGTGTCCGAGTGGCTGAAGGAGCACGCCTGGAAAGTGTGTATACGGCAACGTATCGAGGGTTCGAATCCCTCCCTCACCGCCACTAAAGTTAACTATAAGAATTCTGCCTATCGCGCGATCCCGTGAGTATCGTATCCTCGAAATATTGCTACGCTCGCTCCTTCCACAACGCTCTACAATCGATGTGTTGAGCAATCAAAGAGTGAGTTAGAGTGCGTGACGTTTCATGAAGTCATTTAGCAATCACATCCCGTTCTGCACTTGATTAATCTCTGATATTTCAACATAATGCGAACACGTGGTCACACAATATGGGACTTCGCTTCATGGTATCTCTTGCCGGCCCCCTCGCAATGATAGACAGTGAACCCCGCCAGGCCCGGAAGGGAGCAACGGTAACTGCCGATTCATGTGCCGTGGATCGGCTGGCAGGGGATACCTCCAATTTTCTTACGATTTGCTCGTTCTGGCACGACGAGAAATATAGATTAAAACCCTTGGCTGCCGCTGATAGCCCACCCCTGTAGTTCAACTATTGAATCAACCTCGGATCTTTGAACGGAAAAAGATGACTTACCAGGTGTTGGCGAGGAAATGGCGCCCCAAGACATTCAGCGATATGGCTGGTCAAGAGCATGTACTACAAACCCTGATTCATGCTCTTAACAACAATCGCCTTCATCATGCTTATCTGTTCACCGGCACCAGAGGTGTCGGAAAAACGACTATTGCAAGAATTTTCGCAAAGTGCCTTAACTGTGAGCAAGGAGTCAGTTCTACGCCATGCGGCAAATGTGCCGCGTGCATAGAAATAGCTGAAGGGCGATTTATCGATTTAATTGAGGTTGATGCCGCCTCAAAAACAAAAGTCGAAGATACTCGAGAATTGCTGGACAACGTTCAATACTCCCCTTCCCGCGGACGCTACAAGGTTTACCTTATTGATGAAGTCCATATGCTTTCTCAGCATAGTTTCAACGCACTTCTTAAGACATTGGAGGAACCCCCCCCCCATATAGTCTTCCTGCTTGCCACGACCGATCCGCACAAGCTCCCGATTACAATTCTCTCGCGCTGCCTGCAATTTAATCTCAAAAATCTTAGTCCTCAAAAGATAGTAGATTATCTTCGCTCCGTACTTATGGCAGAACAATACAACTTCGATGAGCCCTCGCTTTGGATAATTGCAAAGGCCGCTCGAGGCAGTATGCGCGATGCACTTACACTTTTGGATCAGAGCATTTCATTTTGTGCGGGCCAAGTGAATGAAGAAGGAGTAGGCGAACTGCTAGGAACACCGGACCAAACGTTGCTTGTAGAGGTTCTGGAAGCAATTTGCCGTACAGATGCAGCTGCACTTCTAGATTGCGTGAGCATAATTGCTGAGCGCTCCTTTGATTATTTCCTGTTTCTTGAGAGCCTTTTATCAACGCTGCACAGGATTGCAGTTGCGCAACTAGTACCCGGTGGAGTAGACAACAGTCAAGGCGATCGAGATCAGATATTAGAGTTTGCAAGGAATTTCACATCAGAAGACATTCAACTTTATTACCAAATCGCATTGAATGGGAAACAGGATATCTCTGCTTCTCATGATCCTCGGATTGCTTTCGAAATGTTATTGCTGCGGATGCTGGTGTTCTCGCCACAGGCGGCGCCTGGAGATTCCAATTCAACCTCTACGGAGCAAGAAAGTTCAAGAGATGTTTCTCCAACCACTCTAGATCAAGAGCTTATTACGAAGGAAAAAAAAAAGTCTGACCTCACAAATAGTCCTGCAAACTCCTTAGAATTCTCGAACGATATTGTAGAAATTTCCGAATACACTGCTGCATCTTCTGCCACCGTTAGTGTTGAAAATTGGATGAAGATTGTTGATGAGCTAGGTATAACAGGAATTACAGGAAATTTATTGGCTAATTGTGTAGTTAGATCCGTAGATCAGAACCGGATTCTGTTGACTCTGGATGAAACTCAAAGCTCACTTTTCAATGAGGAACATGAAAGGCGAATTTCTCAATCAATATCTCGCTATCTGGGTGCTGAAGTTAAGGTTGAGATTTCTTCTGGTCACCTTAATGTGTTGTCTCCAGCGCAACTCAAACAACGCCAACGTGAGGAGAGAGTCCAGCAGACTTTGAAAACTTTCGAACATGATGAGAACGTTCAAGATATTTTACGTACGTTCTCCGCTCAGCTAGTTCCTAACAGTATCTCCGCTACCAATTAGAGTAAGTCATGACCGACATAAATGAATTGATGAAACAAGCCAGGAATATGCAAGAACAAATGCTGACTGCCCAAAAGGAGGCTGAATCTCTAGTCTTAAACGGCGAATCTGGAGCCGGCTTGGTTAAGATCCACATGAACGGTAGACATGATGTTAAACAAGTGTTTTTAGATCCTGCGCTCATGACAGAAGATAAAGAGGTGATTGAAGATCTTATTGCAGCCGCAGTTAATGATGCAGTCAAGAGACTAGAAGAACGGAATCGAAATCTCTTTAACGGTGTGACAGGAGGATTAAAAATTCCAGAAGGATTCAAATTTCCTTTCTAATTCCCTTTCAAGCTTGGAGAGAGACCTACACATGTTTTCCAGCCCGCTGATCGAAAAATTAGTCGACTCCTTCAGATGCCTGCCGGGAGTTGGGCCGAAATCAGCGCAACGTATGGCTCTGCATCTTCTAGAACGTAATCGCGCTGGAGGACAACACTTGTGTACGGTACTTAGTGAGGCTCTCCAGAGAGTCGGACACTGCGGCCAGTGCCGTACCTTAACTGAGGATCCGATTTGCAAAATTTGTTCGAGCAGCGCTCGCAACTCAAAATTGCTTTGTATTGTGGAGTCGCCCGCCGATGTCAATGCCATTGAGCAAACCGGTAGCTATAGGGGCTTATATTTTGTATTGATGGGCCACCTATCCCCAATTGATGGGATAGGTCCTGATCAAATAGGCATTCCCGCGTTACTCGAACTACTGCGCAACAAGCAAATTGACGAAGTAATCCTAGCGAGCAACCCCACTGTGGAAGGAGAGGCGACCGCGTACTATATAGCCGAGCAGATTAAGGGGTTCAATCTAACCATTTCAAGAATTGCGCACGGAGTCCCTATAGGGGGGGAACTGGAATTTGTGGATGGCGGAACACTAAGCCATGCAGTCAATGGACGACAAGTGGTGCGTAATCTATGAACTCTGCCGCAGATGCTCTTACCAGACCTGTCTTGATCACCAACAACGAAGAATTGGCTCTACTTTGCAGTAGGTGGGATTGCCTCCCTATACTTGCTTTAGACACAGAATTTATTCGGGTCGACACTTTTTTTCCAAAACTGGGACTAATCCAGGTTTGCGACGATAATGGCAGCTATCTTCTAGATCCGCTTGTGCTGACAGATTGGACAGCATTCAACGCTATTCTAACCAACACACAGATTACAAAGGTGCTTCATTCATGCTCAGAAGACTTGGTAGTCTTTAAGGAGTTTTTTGGAAACCTGCCATCACCAATTTTTGATACTCAGAAGGCTGCGGCATTCCTTGGCTTTGGCTACAGCATAAGCTACCAAAACTTAGTCAAAGAAGTTCTTAAGATCGAGATCAGTAAAGGAGAAACCCGCTCTGACTGGCTAAGACGACCACTAACGGGAGAGCAATGCTCATATGCTGCCCTTGACGTCGCGTACCTCCCCGAAATATATCGACACCTAAGAAGATTGCTATCCGAGAAATCTCGTCTGGATTGGCTTCAATCAGAATGCACCGAAATGATAATGACGGCAAACTCCGAAGTATCTGAATCAAACTGGGAAAGTTGCCACCAAAATATCAGTACTGCATGGAAACTTGACAATTTTCAATTGACCGTCCTGCAACGTCTCTGCATCTGGAGAGAAAGAGAAGCACGCAGAAGAGACAAACCACGCAGCTGGATAGCAAAAGATTCTGATCTGATAAGTCTGGCAGAAAGAATTCCTAAAGATAGAAGTTCTCTTTTCAGCATAAGTGAGCTATCGAAATCTCTTCTAAATAGAGATTCTGACAGTCTTCTTGAAATCATTAAGGCCCCACATGTTGGGGAGCCTTTGAAGTTAACAGCGATTGACCCACCTCTTTCAGCAGAAATGCGCGGATACTTGAAGAAATGCCAAGCAGTCGTACAAAAAAAGGCTGAAGAAATCGGTATTGCACCCGAAATGCTGGCTCGTAAAAAGCAATTGATGCCACTTGTAATCGAAGTAAGCAGGAACAAGGATTTCGTATGGCCAGAGTCACTTTCTGGGTGGCGTCAACCTTTATTGGAATCTGCAATTCGGCAAGCATTATGTTAGGTAATGGATTAGATCGAGGTAGTGCGTGACTGAGATAAAAACCAAATTCTGGGAAAAGCCCTTAGCAGAGCTAAATCGTGAAGAATGGGAAGCACTCTGTGACGGATGTGGACGCTGTTGCTTAAAAAAGCTTCTTGATGAACCGAGTGGAGAAATTCATTACACGCGAGTCGTGTGTCGCTACATGGATCAATCTAAATGCAACTGCAAAGCTTATCAGCGACGCCAAGAACTAGTTCCAGAGTGCCTCGTACTCAATATTGAGATGTTGCCGCAGTTGCATTGGATTCCCAACACTTGCGCCTACCGGCTGAGGTATGACGATAAGCCTCTACCAGAATGGCACCCACTGATTACTGGCTCGAGAGCAGCGATGATTTCGAACGGAATTACCGTCACTGGCAAAACAATTTCAGAAGACTATGTCCATGCAGACGGATTGGAGGAGCATATTGTTCGCTGGGTGGCGCCAGCATGCTAGATATTTACGATTATCTTATTGGCTGGGCTGTCTATATTGCTGCAGGAACGCTTTGCTTCACAATATTCTATCGTGCTACGGGAGGGCTGCGCTTTAAGCCATTAGCTAACATACTACGCGCAGTACTTCTGGCTGTCATGTTTACACCATGGTACATAAGTCCCGAAGAAGAGCTACTTGCTCCTGCAATAATTGTCATGACTCTAGACTTGGTCACCGTCGGGGGAACATCTTTTGTGAGGGCGTTGGTCCCACTCGTATTAGCGGTGATAATTTCAATACCAATAGCGCTTGCTGGTAGAGTAGTTCAGAAAAGAATAGCAGAATCCAGAGAAAAATCGCTCTGATCATCGGCATATTTTAGCAATGAAGAACTTACTAAACTTAAATGTGCAGTTTGGTTAATGAAGAAAATATCTAAACAGGCAGGTGAATACAGGTGAATAACGAACAACAATTGCAGATGCACGGCGATCTGGATCCTGAACTTTTCTCAAGCTTGCCCGAGTTATATGACCACGCGTGCCGGGTGTATGCAAAAGAAACAGCTTTTTCTGCACTTGGCGCCAAGATTACATACTCACAATTGCAACAATACAGCGATCATTTTTCAGGCTACCTGCAAAATATTCCTTCATTGAGACCCGGAGATAGAATCGCAATTCAGCTGCCCAATATTCTGCAATTTCCAATTGCAGCAATCGGCGCACTGAAGGCTGGCTTGGTGCTGGTCAATACGAACCCTCTGTATACCGCCAGGGAAATGAAACATCAGTTCAAGGACTCAGGTGCGAAAGCAATAGTCATACTAGCTAATTTCTGCGACAAGTTAGAGGAAATAATACCTGATACAGGGATCGAGTTAGTTATCACAACCGAGATAGGCGATATGCTTCCGCCGATCAAGCGATTTTTAGTTAACACTGTAGCTCATTACATCAAACGGATGGTTCCGAAATACAATATTGAAAATTCAGTAAGCTGGACATTCATTTTCAATAAAAGTTCACAATCTTCTGCATACCGTAATATCGAATCAGGAACAGACACTGCAATAATTCTTTATACCGGCGGGACTACAGGTGTTGCAAAAGGCGCCATGCTCACTCATAAGAATTTGCTGGCAAACATGATGCAATTAAGAGCCGTCAGCAAATCCGTGATTCGTGACGGCCAAGATACAATCATCGCTCCACTACCGCTATACCACACATACGCGTTCATGTTTCATTGCCTTGTGATGATTTACGCCGGAAACCATAGCGTTCTAATTCCAAATCCTAGAGATGTTAATGGACTACTGAAAACAATGCGCCGTGTGAAGCCAAACGGATTTGTAGGAATTAACACGTTGTATCTGGCCTTGTGCAGACACAAAGATATCCATTCTGTTGATTTCAGTGACATGCGCTTTTCTGGTGCTGGCGGGATGGCCATGTCTGTAAACGTCGCAAAGGAATGGACTCAGATTACCAACTGCGAGATTTTTGAGGGATATGGATTAACGGAATGTTCACCCGTCGTGACGGTTAATCCACCGGGGCGTATAAAAATGGGAACGGTTGGCCCTGCAGTTCCCGGCACTCAGCTAAAAGTTGTGAGTGACAGCGGGGAAACTTTACTGCAAGGGGAAACTGGTGAGCTTTGGGTAAAAGGCCCGCAAGTCATGAAAGGGTATTGGCAAAATTCCGAAGCCACTGCAGAAGCCCTTACAACGGATGGCTGGTTCAAGACTGGCGACTACGCTCAAATTGATTTCGAAGGCTATGTGAGAATAGTCGATCGAAAGAAGGATATGATAATAGTTTCAGGATTCAACGTATTTCCGAGCGAAATCGAAGAGCTTGTAAACACTCACCCAGAGGTATTTGAGAGCGCTGTGATTGGCATCCCGAATGAAAAAAGTGGAGAGCTAGTGAAACTATTTATCGTTCCAAAGAGTATGTCTTTGACTAAGGAGCAAGTTCTTCAGTTTTGCAAACTAAACCTAACGCCCTACAAAGTACCCAAAGAAATTGTGTTTGTTAAAGATCTTCCCAAATCCAATGTGGGGAAGATTTTAAGACGTGAGTTACGGGAGTTGGAGTTACGAAACTCCACGAATAACTAGAGCATATTCCAATCAAGATCAAGAAGAGAAAGGAAATTATTAGTTGTGTTGGAAAAGTTTTCGGCTGATATCAGTAAGTGCCTTCTAAAGGATCAAGTACGACTCCGCGGCCAACTGGAAAGACTTCGGCGAATCAGGAATGATCGTAGAATATTCGACTTGCGATCAGAAGAACTAGTTAAGGAAATTATTGCCTCAATCGATCAGGTTAAACGTCGCCGAGAGTCAATCCCGCCTATAAATTTTCCCGAAAACCTACCTGTCAGCGAAAAAAGAGCACAAATCGCCAGTATTATTCGCGATCATCAGGTGGTCATATTGGCTGGTGAAACGGGATCTGGCAAGACTACTCAAATTCCAAAAATATGTCTCGAACTTGGATATGGCGCCAAAGGCCTTATAGGCAATACTCAACCTCGTCGTCTGGCGGCTCATGCTGTAGCGGGAAGAATTGCCGATGAGCTTGAGGTTGAACTTGGAAAGGAGGTAGGGTTCCAAGTTCGATTCTTCGATAACACTACGCCTGATTCGCTTGTTAAGTTAATGACAGACGGAATCTTGTTGGCGGAAATTCAGCAAGATCGCAATCTGCAAAAGTATGAGGTGCTGATTATAGATGAGGCACACGAGCGAAGCCTCAATATTGATTTTCTTCTCGGTTATCTGCACCAACTCCTTCCCAAGCGCCCTGATCTCAAGATCGTTATCACTTCCGCGACGATTGATGTAGAAAGATTTTCGCAACATTTCAACAACGCTCCAATAATTTCAGTTTCGGGGCGAACATTTCCTGTTGACGTCGTCTATAGACCTATCAATGCCGAAAGCTACGAATCTGATAGTAGAGAGCAGGCGGGCGATGGCGAACCGATGATCTCGTCCATACTCGATGCAATTTTCGAAATCGAATCGAAAGAGAAAAGCGTACAAAAACTGCCAGGAGATATCTTGGTGTTTTTAAGCGGTGAGCGCGAAATTAGAGATGTTTCAATTGAATTGCGCAAACACTCCTTTCGAGGTACTGAAGTATTGCCGCTGTATGCAAGGCTCTCTCCAACTGAACAAGCTAGAATTTTTTCCCCTCATTCGGGCAGAAGAATCATACTTGCCACCAACGTTGCTGAAACCTCTCTAACCGTTCCGGGCATCGTCTACGTAATTGACACCGGATATGCTCGTATCAGTCGATACAGCGCACAGAGTAAAGTTCAGAGACTTCCAGTTGAGCGCATTTCTCAAGCCAGTGCGAATCAGCGAGCCGGACGCTGCGGTCGTGTGAGCCATGGAACATGTTTCAGATTGTACAGCGAAGAAGACTTCGCTAGCCGACCATTATTTACAGATCCTGAAATTCAGCGGACCAACTTAAGTGCCGTGATCCTTCAAATGCTGATGCTTGGTCTTGGCAATATTGGAGCTTTTCCCTTTATCGAAAAGCCTGATCAGAAAGCAGTTAACAACGGCTTTAAATTATTATTCGAACTAGGCGCGATCGACAAGGAAAGGAACCTCACGAATATTGGGAAAATTATGGCGCAAATCCCTGCGGACCCTAGATTGGCAAGGATGCTGATTGAGGGCGATTCCCGCAATTGCCTGATGGAAATGCTCATAATTGTCAGTGCGCTCTGTGTACAGGATCCCCGTGAATTTCCGGCAGAAAATCGACAGTCAGCACGTGACAAGCATATACAATTCGCTCATCCTGAATCCGATTTTCTAACCTGGGTTCATCTGTGGTCAGACTTCGAATCCAATCGGCAGGTTTTTAGTCAGAGTGCAATCCGACAATACTGTAAGAGGAACTTTCTTTCATTCTTGCGTATGCGTGAGTGGCGCGAGACGCATCGGCAACTTCATTTAGCTTGCCTGCAATTGGGGTTCAGAGAGAGTCAGCGTCCAGATATGCCTTTATCAATACAAGAGGTAGATTATGAGTCTGTTCATCGCTCGATAATAAAGGGCTCACTCAATCAGCTCGGTTTGAAGTCTGATGACGGGCTATATATAGGAAGCAGAGGACGTAAATTCTCAATATTTCCCACTTCATGTCTTTTCAAAAAGTCACCAAAATGGATTGTGACTGCCGAATTAATCGAGACAAGTAGGCTCTACGCAACACTGGCCGCACGCATACAACCCGAATGGGCAGTCGATGCAGCACCAGGGCTACTGAAGTATGAGTACTCAGAAGTGCACTGGGAAAAGGAGAGAGGACAGGTAATCGCATATGCCAGAATCTCGCTATTCGGGCTACCCTTGATTGAGCGGAAAAAATTCGCCTACGCGACTATTGACCCAGTTATGAGCCGCGAAGTGTTTATTCGTGACGCTCTGGTCGGTGGAGAATTGAAGGGCAATGTCGAGTTTCTGAAACACAACAACGCACTTATGGAGGAATTACAGCGACAAGAAGAGAAACAAAGGCGACCCGACCTTATTGCTGGAGATGATAAGATTTACGAATATTACGCAAGTAGAGTACCTCCGGATATTTGTGACGCAAGAAGTCTCCAAAATTGGCTGAAAATTGGAAGACAAAAAAACGGCCGTTTGCTTTTCATGGAACGCGAAGACTTATTGCTGCGCGAAATGGAGGGGCCCTCTCTATTAGGCTTTCCCGATGAAATAACAGTTCAAAATAATGCCCTCCCTATAACGTATCGCTTTGAGCCAGGCAGTGCGGACGATGGAGCCAATATTCAAATACCACAACGTGTGTTAAACCAATTAAAAGCCGCAGATATCGATTGGGCAATTCCAGGACAGTTAAGAGACCGCTGCATCGCTATTCTGAAGGGGCTACCAAAAGGCTTGCGCAAGAACTTTATTCCAGTGCCAGACTTTGTTGATGGTTTTTTAGACAGTATCAACTTAGTGTATCCAGATATTGCGAAAAGAAGGGGGTTGAAGGATCTCTTACGAGAATACGCCAAAGCAAAAAATGGAGTGGACATCGACAGAAAAACCATTGATGAAGTTGGGCTGCCTCAGCATCTATCACCAAGCTTGACAATAGTGAACGACAATGGAAAGGAAGTTGCCAGGAGTCAATCGCTTCAGGAACTGCAACAGAACCATATCGTTTTGACCCAGGAGAGGGCAACGCAAGTTAGCCAGCATCCTTTAGAGCAAGACGGGATAATGGATTGGAATTTCGGTAGCTTGCCTTTCGAAGTCAACATTCAGTCGGTCGTACAGTATCAACTATTTCCAGCCTTGGTTGATAAAGGATGCAGTGTCTCCATTGAACTTCAAGACAATCCTCACTTAGCAGAACGTCTAACCAAGATGGGGCTGTGCCGTTTACTCATGTTTAGAACTCCACAACAAAAAGGGCTGATCTCAAGGCAACTTCGAACGCTCGAAAAAAAGCTGGCGTTGAAAGCAGCCAATACCGCAATTGATTTTGGTGAGGAGACTACTCTGGCCATCTATCAAAACGCGTTTGAGCTGAACTCTACGCCACTACCGCGCGATGAAATTGCGTTTGAACGCATGCTGGTGCACGGTAAATCTCGTCTTATTGAGACAGCGGAGCTCTTCGCAAGTCTGGCGGAACGAATCGTGGACGAGCTTTTTCAAATTAGAAGACAGCTAAAATTACTGGAGAAGCCCGAATTTAATGGTGCCAAATATGACATTTCTCAACAAATCGAATCACTTATATACCCTGGCTATGTGTTGCAAACGCCTTTTGAATGGCTCGTTGAGTACCCGCGCTATTTAAAGGCAATCGAATTGCGAATGGACAAACTTCCGCAGCAGTTAAGCAAAGATATTGAATACGCTGGCATCGTACGCGCTTTCCAAGAAAGATTATGTGACATAAAAGACGATCTACCTAACAGGAACAGAAAAGACGAACTGCGATGGATGATTGAGGAACTCAGAGTATCGCTGTATGCCCAGACATTGAAAACCAAAATCCCCATATCAGAAACACGGTTGCAGAAAAAATTCCAAGAGATCACGCATTGAAACCGATAACTAGCTATTGGTGATTAAATTTCTACCCGTTTTAGGGGGCCACTGCTGGGGTAGAACGTGATTAAATGAGCGTCAAATACTAGGAACTATAGTCAACATGGCGCATAATGCGCGCCGTTCTGCTCGAACACGGAATTTGAAACAGAAATGGCTTTGAAATCAAAGGATATGCTTTCTAAGATGCGACTGAAGCCTGCCTCGAAAACGCGCTTTATGAATTGCCGATTATTCGGTAGTGTTTTGGCGTGTCTTTTTGCATTTTCTAGCCCGCTTGTCTCCGCGAACGACCCTTGGGAATCCGCCAATACACGCATTTACCACTTTAACAAGTTCCTTGATACCGTACTGTTAAGACCAATAGCAATTGGTTATAACACCTTTATGCCTTCTATCGTTCGACAAGGCGTCGGTAATTTTTTTAGTAATATTGATGACGTAAACGTATTGGCAAACGATTTGCTGCAATTGAAGCTCAGAGCGGCAGCAACTGACTCTGGTAGACTTATTATCAACACGAGTGTTGGGTTTGCAGGAGTAATTGATGTCGCTTCTTCGGTAGGACTGAGCAAGAACGAGGAGGATTTTGGTCAAACATTCGGGCGCTGGGGGGTGACTGCAGGCCCCTATGTGGTTCTGCCTCTGTTCGGCCCAAGTTCGGTGCGTGATTCGATTGGCTTGGTGCTTGATACTGTTTTCAACCCGATTCAGTACCATAAAGATGATTCCCTTAGAACCACCTTGCTGGCGTTAGGGCAGTTGGACGATAGAGCCTCTGTTATCGCCATGGAGGGATTGATTTCCGGGGATGAGTATCTTTTTATCCGCGAAGCATACTTGCAGCAACGCGAGTATCTCGTTAATGACGGGGCCTACTATGACGAAATGGATGATTTCTAATTGGCCGAGACTCGTTCCTGAAGACGACTTAGAAGGTAGACATAGCATCACGGACCTTTAGTTTCGTTTTGATAAAGTCGCTGTGATTGACATATATAAGATCAGCGATTCGGCGAATGAGGGCGTCCTCATAGCGATCAATGTGCTTGTCAGCATAGGCAACACGCCACAAATTCTCTATTAACCGAACTCGCTGCTCATAGCTATAGCCAGTATTGACCAAGCTTGTGAAATCATAAAGGGATGTAGATTGGTGAGATTCATCCTCTGCCAATCTTATAATTTCTTCCAGCGTTTGCTGCTCAAGTGAGAAGGTATTTGCCAAGACATCCGCAATGGCCTCTGTTTCACGTTCATCAAAGTGCCCATCAATCTTCATGAGCTCAAGAAGCAAGGCAGCGCTGGCAAGTTCAATACGTTGAGCACAGTCACTTTGATTGGCCACATCGCCTATTAATAATTTGTCGTGAAAGAATTTCTTTATCGCCAGAATCATAAGCAATCCTTAACAATTCAATGCTTCGAATTCAGTTTCCGAAGACTCAGGCACAAGAGCCAACGCATCACGCAACACCGATATGCTAGCGTCCTTGCGAAACGCATTCATGCTTAAATGGCGACGAAAGGCTTTTCCTCCTGGCCGGCCATGAAACAAGCCAAGTACATGCCTAGTCATATGCTGAAGAGGCGTTCCCTGACGAAGTTGAGACTCTACATACGGGAAATACGCGCGTATCACCTCATGACGCGTCTGCAGAACAGTGGAAACGCCAAAGATTTCTTTATCGACATCAGCAAGAATCCATGGATTTTGATAAGCCTCACGCCCGATCATAACTCCGTCCACTTTTTCGAGAAGTTCCTTACACCCACTTATAGTCTTAATCCCGCCATTCAGTACTATACATAAATCTGGATTTGACTCCTTTACGGAAATAACCCTGGGATAATTGAGGGGAGGGATCTCGCGATTTTCCTTTGGACTCAACCCCTGAAGGATCGCAACACGGGCGTGAATAATGAAAGTCTTGCACCCTGCGGAGGCGACCTCGTGAATGAAATTCTGCAAAAATACATTGCTGTCCTGATCATCGATCCCTATGCGACATTTTACGCTTACGGGAACTGACACTGTTTCGCACATTGCTCTGATGCACTCAGCAACCAAAGCCGGCTTCGCCATCAGACACGCCCCAAACTGACCAGACTGCACTCGATTGCTTGGGCAGCCGACGTTTAGATTTATCTCGTCATAACCGATTTTCTCGGCCATCGCTGCACATCTCGCAAGCTGTGCTGGGTCGCTTCCTCCAAGTTGAAGTGCCAGCGGATGCTCTTCATGATTGAATCTCAAATGACGATCTGCGTCACCGTGGATCAGAGCACCAACAGTTACCATTTCCGTGTATAGCATTGCTCGCTGACTAATCAACCGAAGAAAATACCGCTCATGCCGATCTGTCCAATCAAGCATCGGCGCGACGCAAAATCGATGCGCTGGACTTAATCCGGCTGTTTGATTTTTGAGCAACACTATGACAATGACCCACGCATGAGACGAGATAACCTCTGAATAAGACTATCAAAAGAATCCGAGGGCGGATTATATCGGATACCTCCACTATAGACACCCTCGGTAAGGGTTTGCCCTAACTATCCAGTTTGCAACTCTCAATATTGAATAGCGTATAATCGGCTCCTCCAATTGTTGAGCTCCACGCTTTAAGGACGAATATGCAGAAAGTGAGAACCCGAATAGCACCATCACCCACAGGCGATCCTCACGTTGGCACCGCCTATATCGCGTTGTTCAATCGCTGTTTTGCTCAACAACACGACGGGGAATTCATACTTCGTATTGAAGACACCGACCAAGTTCGCAGTACGGCAAAATCGGAGCGGGATATTCTGAGCGCATTGAACTGGCTCGGTTTGACCTGGAGCGAAGGTCCTGATATTGGAGGGCAGTTCGCTCCTTACCGCCAAAGTGAGAGAACGTCACTTTACAGAACTGAGATATTGAAACTAGTTGAGTCCGGGCATGCGTTTCGTTGCTTCTGCACGGCCCAAAGACTGCAGGATTTGCGCGCCAAACAGATGGAGGAGAAGGGCACAATCGGGTACGACGGACACTGCATGAAACTCTCAGCAGAAGAGGTGTCAGTTAAACTTTCGCAAGGAATGGAGCATGTTGTCCGGATGCGTATTCCCGATTCAGGAGACTGCGTTTTCGATGATATGTTACGAGGCGAGATACGCATTGCCTGGCAGCAGGTCGATATGCAAATTTTGATGAAATCTGATGGGCTACCCACTTATCATTTTGCAAATGTCGTGGATGACCACCATATGAGAATAAGCCACGTCATCCGCGGCGAAGAGTGGATAAACTCCACCCCAAAACATCTGCTGCTCTATCAGTATTTTGGCTGGACGCCTCCAACATACTGCCATATGCCTTTGTTGCGAAACACTGACAAGAGTAAGCTCAGCAAACGAAAAAACCCTACCAGCATAGGCTATTACAAGGATATGGGATACATGCCAGAAGCCGTTATAAATTATCTTGGTATGATGGGCTGGACTATGCCTGATGGTCGAGAAAAATTCTCAATTCAAGAGATGACTGCGAATTTTGATTTGTCGCGAGTATCACTTGGAGGACCAGTGTTTGACGTCACAAAGCTTGACTGGCTGAATGGTAAATACATCCGGGAAAATCTGAGTGACGATCAATTTGCACGCATGTTTGCCGAATGGGCATTCAAACCCGAAAAGGTCGCACGTATTATTCCTCTATTGAAAGAACGCGTCGAAAGGTTCACGGATATAGCGCCGCTTGCCTCCTTCTTTTTCGCGGGGTTGCCTGAAATCGATTCATCGAAATTTGAACATAAGAAACTGAGTCAGGATGATTCAAAGAAGATTCTCCAATTCATACTTTGGCAACTCGAGGAAGTACGCAGCTTTGAGCGTGATGACATCGAAGCCGCGTGCAACCGGCTTGCTGTAGCACTCAACATCAAAATTCGCGAATTGCTTTTTCCTTTGTTTGTTGCCATATCGGGAAAGTCAAGCTCGACATCAGTCATTGACTCGATAAGCATTTTAGGTCTTGACATCGTGCGCGCTCGAATTCGCCATGCCATAGTAGTGCTCGGCGGAATATCCAATAAGGAGGCGAAAGCATTCGAAAAGGAATTCGAAGTGATTGGGCATGCATAGGACAAACAGCCGACTAATGATTGACAGTCAAGGTATCGGTGCTTAGAATGCGCGGACTCTGAATTTGCGGGCTTCCCAGCAGCAAGTTCAGAGTAGCTTTCAGCGCGAGTACTGTAGCAATGTGCTTCGACTGAGGTTTTTGAAAAGTTCAATTTGTGGGGTCTTAGCTCAGCTGGGAGAGCGCAACGCTGGCAGCGTTGAGGTCATCGGTTCGATCCCGATAGGCTCCACCAACTTCCGATAGAACTTATCACTGCTCTCGATCTATTAGCATCCCGCTTGTTTTACGAATTTCCAAGCTCTTCCCACCTACCTGATTTATTGGATATTTCCGTCTAGACATTTTGCACGTAACGATCGCTGTATCATCCACTCATTAATCCCGCGATAAAGTGTCCACCGCGATCCACCCCGTCTACTCTTCGAACGCCTCCCGCTATGCTGCCCCTCTGCCCGAAGAAT
>JACCDW011102372.1_pt1 | contig 37739 bp, 34 predicted proteins | sample 7449781 | NCBI WGS metagenome assembly JACCDW01 (sample SAMN15323449, study PRJNA562643) | freshwater metagenome | isolation source: river surface water | place: USA:Blue River Watershed | collected 2017-08-18 | reverse complement strand
TTAAAATAGCTCACCTCCAAAGTGTCCTAGTAGTATGAGCACAACCACAATGAACTATTACAAAGTAACTGAAATTGAGTTTGATTTCGACTATGAAGATCTCACTCAAGAGGAGAAAGATGAGATCATTCAAGAGACCAAATCTTGTCTGTGGGATTCACCTGATGGCGAAGAATGTCTTGCCGATGTGATCACTAACAACACTGGTTGGTGTATCAAATCTCTGCAGTATGATGTCATTAACTGATGGCAAAGAGACTAACATTCAAGTCACCTGACAAAGTGAGAACAATTACACTCATTTTCATTGTTGCGATGATCCTATCACCTGGAGTTCGTAACATCACTGCCAACACATTGCACACAGTAGCTGACATTATTTCACCCAATGATTGAGACTGATTTCTATGTTCTTACACAAGAACAATACCAGGAAAATCTACAGTTTGCAAATGAACTTGGCATCACAGTAGACTACTTTCTTTTAGAGTTTTGTGATGTTCAAGGACCAATGATTCAGTGTGATTAAAATAGCTCACCTCCAAAGTGTCCTAGTAGTATGAACGCTTCCCAAATGTCCCAAATGTCTAAAGTCTATGCTGTGATTGGTGGTTGGGATTATGAAGGTCAGAACTTCAAATCGCTCCGCTTGTTTGATTGCTTCTCTACTGCTGTTGCTTATCAAAAGCACCTAGAAGAAGTTGAGGGTTTTGATTATGCTATCCTGGACACTCGTGAGGTTAATCTAGAGACTGCAATCACTGCCTGATTAAAATAGCTCACCTCCAAAGTGTCCTAGTAGTATAACCACAACACTTCCAACCATGAGAAAGATCGAACTCCAAATGAACAAAGCAATCTGTGATTGCAAAGACTGGAAATCTAAGAACACGGAGGTTACCTATTCGCCCGAACGTGATGCTTCATATGTTATGCTGCATGGCAATCATATCGCAACGATTGGTGATACCTTCCTTGAACTTTACACCTGTGGGTATAAAACTCCTACCACCAAATCACGTCTCAATTCTATTCTGAAAGTTCACGGAAATGATGCCCGTATCTTTCAACGTGACTTTGAATGGTTTGTGATTGATAATGGCAACACAATTCCGTTCACTGAAGGTATGGTACTTAACTGATGACTGACGCACAAAAAGTAGAAGCACTAACTGATCTTCTAGACAACGTGATTCACTCTCTGAGTATGAAACAATATGAGATCGAAGATGCAACACAGTCTCATCAATGTGAGGTAGAAGCAGACAACTACTACCAAAAGATGCTTACCATTATTTACTCCAACAATCAAAACTAAAATGTTCAAAATCCGTTATTTCACGCCTTATCAACAACAATGGAGAACACAATCATTCTCTACATTAGAGGAAGCAAAACGTATGGTTGAGTTTTACAAATCATGCGGAAGTCCTGCTGAATTAGTACAATGAATTACCAAGAACAAATTAACATTCTTATTGCTGAAACTCTTGAGAAAGTTCAACCACTAAATCCTGAACTTTATGGTCAATGGTATAGTCAACTCTATCCTCCTTATGGTAACACTCACAACTGGAATGTAAAGACGCTTCATACACTCGAACAACTCATTATTGATTATACCAACTAAACCAAGATAAACTAATGAAAACCATGGAACGTCCAAAGATTGGTGATACCAGAGTTTACATCAGAGAGTATAATAACAAGTTCTCAGTTCAGGTTGATGTGTTCAAAGAAAACACATTGCGAGGTGATGCTTACTGGGTGACTAAAGAGTTCAAAACTTATACAAAAGAAAAAGACGCACTTAAGTTTGCATCACGATTCTCCTGATAATCCTACACTCTTAAATCGAAATGTTACTCTCTAAACAGTCATTCAACGACAACAAAGTTCTCCCTTTCATTGTTAAGAAAGAGAATGAATATACTGAGGAAGGTAATTACTCACTGCACCTATTCTCCAGAACTGTTATCACTAAAGAAGGAAAGAAATACCGATACTTACCTCTTAAATTTGAGGGTGAAGAAGCACGTTTCAAGAAAAGATCTGATGCAGAGGATTATGCAAGGTACAGATTAGCACTTGATTGATAATACACAATGACCCCACTTACGGGGTCTTTTTTTATGCCTAAAAGCGTGATTTATGGTAAAAAAACAATAAAAAACGATTAAAAATATCAATTTAAATATAAACGTTCGAATGAAATGCCTGATAATTATTGTTATTGAAAGATGATAATGATATGAATTCGTATCAATTAGAGGGTGATTTATACCCTTTTAATGTCTCTGGGGGTCGTTATCTTTGGCTGCATTGTATCACACTTCTGCCCAAATGCCAATACCCCGCGTTCTCAAATCCTCACAATCCCCCCATAAAAATCCACCAACCCCTCATAAATACCCCCAGACCCGTTGACATCCACGCCCAGAAGTCTTATAGTACCCCTATACACACAGGAGCGCACTTATGTCCGTAGCATACAGTCAAGCACAGAAGCAGCGTTATAGGATTACTCTGGATCTATCAGTGTTCGGTGACTTCGACCCGCATCAGATTGATTGGGAGAAGTTATTCAAGTTGGAACCTGCAGAGAAGTGTGATGCCTACGTTGAGGACCTAAGTACACCTGATAGATGGTAATTTGGTAGCAATTTATACCATATAAGGGGGTTTTAGTTTTGCTAGCATAACCCCCCTAAATATCCCTAGTTATGCTAGCAAAACTATGAGACCTCTAAAGTATAAAAATCTAGGGTATGGCGTGATGATACGAGTGCCCGAAAGTGTCACTGCTATCCTACCTCAACTGCAAGACGTTATGCAACAACTAGAGGAGAACGGTGAGGATAGTCGTGAGGTGATCTTACAGGTCCTCAGTGACATTCAGGATCGCATCAGATAAAATAGCTCACCTCCAAAGTGTCCCAGTAATGTAGGGGGGACACAAACGACCCCCCGCTAACACTCACAACACACACAATGACTGCCACTTATCAACGCAACATCCTCTCTACTGAGTATAACGGTTGGGAGAATTATGAGACCTGGAATGTTGCTCTCTGGATCAACAATGATGAGGGTCTTTATAACCTTGCTATGGAGGCAGGTGATTACGAAACCTTCGTAAAAGAGGTCGGTGTTGGATACTCTACTCCCGATGGTGTTAAGTATGCTGACCCCAAGGTAAATGTGATCCAAATCAATAGCGATGTGTTCGACCTCTAAGTAACACCAACTCCTGTCGCATGAGTATAAACTAGGCACTTACAGTTCACAACACTTTTCTTCGTTATTATGTCTAAGCAAGTTATCCTCTCCATGCTGGCACAAGGTAACACTGGTGATGAAATTCTTTCCATCCTCGATGTTATCGTTTCCGACATTGAGCAGGAGGGTATTGATAGTTGTGCTGAAGTCTTTGCCAACTGATCAACACTCACTCATTCACTCTTAACTAACACACAAGAACACAACATGTCTAAGTCCGTGATGCTTTCGATGCTGGCACAAGGTAACACTGGCAGCGAAATTCTGTCCATTCTGGATACACTCACTGCTGACAATGTTACTGAGGGTTATAATAACGAACCCACTGCAGATGTGATTGATTTCTGATAGCAACTGTGTGCCCCTTGGTTGACACTGAGGGGCACTTATGTTATGCTTGGTGATTATAGTGGTTCGGCAGTTATTTGCGGTCGGTTTGTTATAGCGCCGCGCGGCGTTGCGGTTATAAAAATCGCAAACTACCCTAACCTACAGAGGTGACAAATCGACCGATAAATATCACACTTTTAAAAAATTTCCGGAAGTAAAACAATGGCTCCAAAGAAGAAAGCAAACTGTCATGGATGGGGGATTTTCGGAGGGAAACATAAAAGAAATAAGAGTTGTGCAACGGGTATTTTCAGAACTCCAGCGCAAAAGAGAGCATCATCAAAAAGAAAAAAGAAGTGAGACATAGACCATACTGGGGATTTTGGAAAGTTGTTTTAGCGGGATGGATGATACGTTATCCACGCCCCTTTTTTGTCGCACTAGGTTTTTGTGTTGTTGTGATATATAATGCAGTTACAAAATAAGAACTGAAAGAAAAATTCCGGAGATATTTTTATGACTGCAAATGAAAAAATATATCACATATATGCAAAGGGTAAGTGTTTATTTCATTCATTAAAAGAGGAGGAGTTTAATAGTACTTGGAATACATTGAAGATGCTTGTCGATGTATTAGACACTCGTTATGAGAGTAATGATTTAACGTATGAAGAACTCACAATAAACAAAAAAATTGTATTAGATTCTTCTCATTGACAAATACTAAATAGACGGATAAAATTGATTTTGAAGGTTTATTCAACTTATGGCAAAAGGATTTACTGTTAAAACTGTAGCACCAAAGAGTACCACTGAGGAGTGGAACTATGAAGCTATTAAAGAAAGGATGAAAGGTAAGAGTATTGTTTTCTGTTTACCTGGTCGAGGATGTTCTTTTATTTTTCTAAAAGCATTTGTACAACTTTGCTTTGATCTCGTACAAAATGGAATGAGTATTCAAATTTCACAAGATTACTCATCAATGGTGAACTTTGCACGTTGTAAAGTTCTTGGAGCAAATGTTCTTCGGGGTCCAAAACAGGTGCCTTGGGATGGAAAACTGGAGTATGATTATCAACTATGGATTGATAGTGATATTGTTTTTGATTCTCAAAAATTCTGGCAACTCTGTGATGTAGCACTCAATCAGGAAGGAGAGGAGCGTGAAATTGTCGCTGGTTGGTACGCAACTGAGGATGGTCACACAACTTCTGTCGCACACTGGTTAGAGGAAGATGATTTCCGTAAGAATGGTGGAGTGATGAACCATGAAACTGTGGAATCGATCAGTAAGCGTCGTAAGCCATTTACTGTAGATTACACAGGTTTTGGGTGGGTATTAATTAAGAAAGGAGTATTTGAAAATCTTGAGTACCCATGGTTTGCTCCGAAGATGCAAGTCTTTGAATCTGGTGCAGTTCAAGATATGTGTGGTGAGGATGTTTCATTCTGTCTTGATGCCATTGAAAAAGGTTTTGAGATTTGGTGCGATCCTCGTATTCGTGTTGGACATGAAAAGACACGTATTATCTAATGGAAAAAACTTACAATCTTTTATATAAAGGGCGTAAAATTTATACAAATCTCACTGCAGAAGATTGTAGTGAGATACTTCAAGACTTTTCTGAGCGTTATTTCTCGGGAGAGGACATTGATCCTAATCTAATTGAAATGGAGGAAACTTATGGCTAAAGGTGGATCTAATAAGACTATATTTGAACCCGGAGCACCAAAGAAAACTCGCCAGGGACGTTCTGCTCGTACATTGTTGAGTGCAACTTCTCGTAATGGGCGTAAAAAAAGGTATCGGGGACAAGGAAAATAAAATATTTAAAGAGTGCTTAAATAGAATTAAGCACTCTTTTTTTTATGACTGAAAAAGAACAGCATATTTTTAATTGGATACATGAAGTATCAAAAATTAGACCAGAACTTAATGGATTTGCTATTTGTCCCTTTGCTTCTAAGTCCAAATATCGCATCGTAGAGTGCTCTGCAAGCGCCATAGAACCCATTGAGGGACTTGATGTGATCATCTATATCATTGAGGATCATTTTAATCTTGAAGAGGTGCAGAAATGGGTAAATATTTGCAATCACAAATATATGGGTTGGAAATTTTTTGAAGATTGTGGTGCATATGATACTTACATTAAAGGAATTCAAACAAACAACGGCAAATATAATCTAATATTAGGGCAACCAACAGAAAAATTACGTAAATTTAGAGAGAATTTGGCAAAAACAAGTTATTATGACATGTGGGATAGTGAATACTTGAAAGAAATTCTTGAAGATGACTATGATATAATTGAAACCGGGATAGAAACCCCGTAAAAAGTTCTGATTTTAACAAATCAGGAGCATAAAATGAATCAAAAACTACTTAGAGAGATTGCGAATGATGATTTGAACCCCAAAAAACATGATTTTGTTCATCAAAACGAAATTCATTCAAAAATTCGCAATGATGAAGACTATGATGATTGGGAATATGGAACAGAACCTCTTTATGAATCAAAAAATCCCTAATAAATAAGATAGAATTATAATAATCAATGCCTCTACAAAGGGTAAGTCAGGGATTTAAAGATATTAGTATGTCATTTCAGAGCAATCCTCTGACAAATGACCTGATTGCCCTTAAAAATGAGTCTTCGATTGCTCGTTCGGTTCGTAATATTGTATTTACTTTACCTGGCGAAAAATTTTTTAATGATAACTTTGGTTCTAGAATTGGTCGTTCTCTTTTTGAGAACTTAGATAGTTCTTCAGCTCTCGTTATAAAAGATGAAATTGAGAATTCAATTCAAAACTATGAGCCAAGAGTTTCATTAATAGATGTTCAAGTGAACCCCGATTTTGATAACAGTGCTTTTGATGTGATCATAACCTACAGAATTGTTGGTATAGATGTTCCAGCGCAACAATTACAATTCGTTCTGCAACCTACTAGGTAAATGCCATTAGTAAATCTTTCAAATCTGGATTTTGACCAGATTAAAACAAGTCTTAGAGATTATCTAAAGTCAAATTCAAATTTCACTGATTATGACTTTGAGGGATCCAATCTCTCAACTATTCTTGATGTTCTGGCATATAATACTTACATCACTTCATATAATGCAAATATGATTGCAAATGAAGTGTTCATTGATAGTGCAACACTTAGGGAAAATGTTGTTTCTCTTGCCAGAAATATTGGATATGTTCCAAGATCAAGAAAAGCAGCAATCTCAACAATAAGTTTTTTCGTAGATACTAGTAATATTACACCAGTTCCTTCATCACTAACCTTAAAAAAAGGTACTGTTGCTAGTACATCAGGAACTTTTGGAAATCAATCATTTGTATTTTCAATTTTAGATGATATTACAGTCCCAGTTGTGGATAATATTGCATCTTTTAATGATATTCAAATTTATGAAGGGGTATTATTAGATAGTAATTTTACTTATAATTCAAATAATCCAAATCAGAGATTTATTCTCCCAAACGTCGGGGTCGATACTGCACTTATTTCGGTCAAGGTAAGAGATTCTATAACAGCAACGGCATCTACAAAGTATAGACTTCAAGATAATGTATTTGATGTAAACAAAGATTCAAAAGTTTATTATATTCAGGAAATAGAAGATGAAAGATATGAATTAATTTTTGGTGATGGAATTTTATTTGGTAAAAAACTAGAAAATAATAATTACATTGAAGTAAATTATATTGTATCAAATGGTGATAGTGGTAATGGAGTAAGTCAGTTTAGTTTTTCTGGAAGACTTACTTATACTAGGAATTCTGTAGAATACACAGTTACATCTGGAATATCTCTCTTAACGACTGGTATTATTTCTCAGGGTGGGGAAAACATTGAATCTGTAGAATCGATTAAAAGGTATGCTCCTAGAATTTATGCTTCTCAAAATAGAGCATTATCTGCAAATGACTATGAAATCTTAATTCCAAACAAAATATATCCTGAAACTGAGTCAATTTCTGTATTTGGTGGAGAGGAGTTAATTCCTCCTCAGTATGGAAAAGTTTTTATTAGCATTAAACCAAGAAATGGCGACTTTCTTCCAAATTTAATCAAAGAAAATATTAAAAGAGATCTTAAAAAGTATGCAGTTGCTGGAATTATACCAGAAATTTTAGATCTCAAATATCTTTACCTCGAAGTAATCTCAAACGTTTATTATAATACAAACCTTGCTCCCAGTTCTGCATATGTTTCGTCTTTAATTCAATCTAACGCAAATAAGTATGCGGAGTCTACAGAACTGAATAAATATGGAGCAAGATTTAAGTATAGTAAATTCTTAAAAATTATAGATGATAGTCACGAATCTGTGACCTCTAATATTACTACGATACAGATGAGAAGAGATTTGAGAGTTGCTTTAAATACTTTTGCGGAATATCAAATTGGTTTTGGGAATGAATTTCATATCAAAAGTATGGATGGGTATAATATAAAATCTTCTGCATTTAGAGTTTCAGATTTACAAGAAACTGTGTATCTTTCCGATATTCCAGATACTAATAGAACAACAGGATCTATCTTTCTATTCACCGTTCCAAATGTAAATTCAACAACAGCAACAATCGTCAAAAGAAATGTTGGTAGAATTGATTACAAAAAAGGAATTATTACACTCAACCCAATTAATATTTTATCTGGAAAGGTAAAAGATGGACAAACGATTATTGAAATATCAGCAATTCCCCAATCCAATGATGTAATTGGATTACAGGATCTTTATCTTCAACTAGATATTAATAAGAGTGTTTTTGAAATGGTTCCTGATGAGATTTCATCAGGACTTGATCCTTCAGCATCTAACTATATTGTAAAATCAAGCTACAGCAACGGGAACCTAGTAAGATCATAATAAAATGACAGAAAAAAGAATTCAGTTTAATAACATCATCCAGAATCAACTTCCAGCATATGTTAGGGAGGAGTTTCCATTAGTTGCTGAGTTTTTAAAACAGTACTATATTTCTCAAGAATTTCAGAGTGCTTCAACTGATTTAATTCAGAATATTGATCAGTACTTAAAATTAGATACTATTAAGAATAATGCAGAATCAACAACTCTTACTGCAGACATTTCCTTTCTTGATGAAACAATATCAGTATCAAGTACTGTAGGGTTTCCTAATTCTTATGGATTATTGCAAATAGATAATGAGATTATTACATATACAAGCAAAACTCCAACTTCTTTTACTGGATGTATAAGAGGGTTTAGTGGAGTAACTTCATATAATACTCAAAATAAACCAGATCAACTTCTATTCAGTTCAACAGAATCTGTTGATCATAGCAATAAAAATACCGACGGAACTACTAAAAGCGTCATTAATCTAAGTTCCCTTTTCTTAAAAGAATTCTTCAAAAAAATTAAATATCAATTAGCACCTGGATTTGAGCAAAGAGAGTTCTATAGTTCTTTAGATAAGTATCTTTTCTTAAAGCAATCAAAAGATTTTTACTCTACAAGAGGAACAGATCTTTCTTTCCAAATTCTATTTAAAGTATTATATGGTGAAGATGTCAAAATTGTAAAACCACAAGATTATCTAACAAAACCATCAGATTCTCAGTACGAAATAACTAATGACCTAATTGTTGAAAGTATTTCTGGAAGTCCATATGACCTAGAGAGATCTACTTTATATCAAGACGCATATAAGGATATACCAAAGGGATATGCACCAATATCCAGAGTAGAAAAGATTTTTGCTAAATCGGATAAAATATATTATAAATTGAGTTTTGACGCAGGATACAATAAAGATATTATTGTTGATGGGTCTCTTTATGGCAATTTTTCAATTCACCCTAAAACAAAACTTATTGGAAATGTAGTCGCCGGAACCAATACCTTAGATGTAGATTCCACTGTAGGATTTCCATTAGAAGGTGAATTGTCCGTAACTTATAATGACGGAACTCAAGGGACTATTACATATACTTCAAAGAGTTTAAATCAATTTTTTGGATGTCAAAATATAACAAAATCAATCTCAGATGCAAGTGATATTTGGTTGAATGTATATGCCTATGGAACTTCAAATAGGAATTCAAATGAAGTTATTAAGGTAAGAATTACTTCGGTCCTTAAAGATATAGAAATTATTGGCGATACTTTCTATTATAATAATCAAGATAGTGGTATTATTAAAACTCTTGGGGTAAATCCAAAAGATACTGTAGTTTCTAATATCTGGATTTTTAATACATCTTCTTTAATTGATATATCTTCAATATCGTTAATCGATAGTGTCAGTAGCACATATCGATTAGTAACATCAATTGATCATAGTTTTAGGATTGGTGATGACATAAATGTCATCTCAAGTGATGGAATTTCAACACCATCATCTATCACTAACATAGTTTCTAATAATACTGTCGAAATTAGTGGACAGGGATCTCTGAATTTAAATAAATCTTATTCGATTAAAAGAAATTTACTTAAAGTTAATTCTTCAAAATATCCATATCTAGCAAGTCAGACTACAGATGTTCAAAATGTTTACAAAATTGATGATAGAACTCTTGTAGCATCTTCCTCTTTGCCACATTATAATAGTCAATCATTGAATGCTTTTGATAGAACTATAACTTTCTCAGGAACGTTTGTCGGAGATACATTTACTATTAGTCCCGGGGAAGATCATGGGTTTTACACCGGTGATTCTGTTTATTATAGTTCAATCCAGGGGTCTTTGTTTGATAGTGGGGTATATTTTATAAAGAGAGTGAATTCAAACAGTGTAAAAATTGCCAAAAGTAGATCTAATCTTTATGGTTCAATTTTTATTAACATTACTAGTCCAATTACAGTATCGGGTAGTAAGTTTGAGGACTATGATTTTTATTTAAAAACATTAAAATCTCAAAAACTTTTAAGAGAAATTAATCCCCCAATTAATGATGGAAAGAATTATGAAACAACTCCCGGACCTGTTGGTATTTTAATTAATGGCGTAGAAATACTAAACTATAAATCCAAGGATAAAATTTATTATAATACAATTGAAAATATTGACATCATAAATTCTGGTGATGGATATGATATTATCAATCCACCAACATTGATAATATCAGATTCTGTTGGAACTGGAGCAACAGGATATTGTGCTGTTAGGGGTTCACTTCAAGAAATTAGAATTATTGATCCCGGTTTTGATTATTTGGAACCCCCAAAAATTAATATTAGTGGTGGAAACGGATCTGGTGCGAAAGCAAGTGCATCGATGAAATTAATTGATCATAAAGTATCATTTAATTCAGAATCTAAGTCTGCATTTGTAAATATTACAAACAACACAATTGGGTTCTCTACTTATCATAGATTTAGAAATGCTGAGAGAGTAGTATACAGAACTAACGCACAACAATCAGTTGGTGGCATTTCTACAAACTCCTCATATTATGTTTCTGTTCAAGATTCTTTTACAGTTAAATTACATAAAACTTTTGATGATGCTTTAGTGGGTGTTAATACGGTTGCACTTACATCATTTGGTATTGGTAATCATGATTTAGAATCTTTTAACAAAAAATCTGTTATATCATCGATCAATATTGATGATTCCGGAGCAAATTATCAAAATAAAAAGAAAACTGTAAGTTCAAGTGGAATTAACACTTCCATTGGATATGTGACAATCGAAAGTCACGATTATCAGTCAGGGGAAATTGTTAATTACACCACAAGTGGTTCTCCAATTGGTGGTTTAACTAACAATACAAATTATTATGTAACAAAAGTCGATGATAATAATTTCAAACTTTCTTTAGTCGGTTTCGGTACTGATAATCAAGATTTTTATTATCAAACAAATCAATATATTCAATTAACTTCGACTGGATCTGGAATTCATTTCTTTAACTATCCACAAATAACAGTTGAAATTGTTGGAAACGTTGGCGTATCATCTTCATTTAAAGCGGTAGTTCAACCAATTTTTAGAGGTGAAATTGCTTCGGTTCATTTAGAAAATAATGGCGTTGGATATGGATCTTCAGAAATTATCAATTTCAATAGAATTCCAGATGTATCTTTAAGTAGTGGATCAGAAGCACAACTTGTTCCCATAATCAACAGTGGAAAGATTGTTGATGTTTTGATTAACAATCCAGGAAAAGATTATAATTCTCCCCCAAATTTAAATATTTTAACTAATGGAAATGGATTGGGTGCAGTTTTAACTCCCATATTAGATAACGGACGAATTGCTGCGGTTAAAATTATTGAAAGTGGTGTTGGATATGATCCCAATAACACGTCTATTACAGTATCGCCCGCAGGTGTTGGTGCCGAACTCAATCCAAAATTAAAATCTTGGACTATTAATCTTTTTGCGAAGTATTTTAATAAAATAACCACTGATGACGGATCTATTTTCTATAATTCAAACTCAAAATATGGATTACAGTATACACATTTATATGCACCAAGAAAATTAAGAGAAACTACATACGCAAAAGAAGTTGGTGGAAAAATTCTTTATGGTACGCCAGATCTAATTAAACAAAATGGCATTGAAGTTTCTTCGACAAAACATTCGCCAATAATTGGATGGGCATATGATGGAAATCCAATATATGGTCCATATGGATTTTCAAATAAAGATGGAAAAGGAAATATATCTAGAATGAAATCCGGATATATTCCCATCCCTTTACCAAACAGACCACCATTTCCAATTGGTTTCTTTGTTGAAGACTTTGAATATAAAAATGTAACCGATGATACAGTTTTAGATGAGTACAATGGTAGATTTTGTGTTACTCCAGATTTTCCCAATGGAACATACGCATATTTTGCAACTATAGATGAAACAGCATCCAATTCTTTTGGAAATTATAGATTACCAATTTTTCCGTATATTATTGGAAATAAATTCAAATCTACTCCTAATGATTTTAACTTTAGCAGATTTTCCAATCAAGATGATATTGATCTAAACAAAACCACTTGGGCAAGAAATACATTTCCATACAATTTACTTAAAAAGGGAACATCATATCCTTACATATCTTTACCAAATAATTTAGATCAAACAATTGATATCAAATATGCATCTCCTGGTCCAATCGATAGTGTTGGTATAGTGACTGGAGGATCTAATTACAAAGTAAATGATAAGATAATTTTTGACAATGATGAAACTGCTGGATTTGGATTCACTTCAAAAGTTTCTAGGATTGGCGGAAAAATTGTAAACTCAATTAGTGTTGCAAATACTACTATCTACGGTACAGAAATTTATCCATTTGAAGGCAGCAAAAATTTACTAATCATCCAATCAGACTCTCCACATAACCTTATAAATACCGATCTTGTTACTATTTCGGGATTAAACACAACATCATCCTTGATAAAAGGATCGTATACTATAGGTGTTTCTACAAATATATTATCCCTCGCAAATCCTTCTGGTATTGGGACAGTTGGGGTAACCGGTATAGTTACGTTTATTTCTGTTGCGGGTAATCTTTCATATTCTTCCATAAAGGAAAATGACATTTACCAAATTGGAAATGAAAAAATTAAAGTACTAAACGTAGACAGAAGTTCTTCTAGAATTAGAGTTCTAAGATCTGTTGATGGTAGTGTTGGATCTGCACATAGTTATACTGATACTTTACGTGAATCTTCTAGAAGATTTTCTATAAATGCAGGCGATACTGTTTCATATGGGTATAAAGCAAATAAAGAAATTTATTTTAATCCAAAGGAATCTATCGGTGTTGGTACGATTTCTGGAGTAGGAATTGGGTCTACATTATCTTTCGTAAATCCGGGAGTAGGAATTACTCAAATCTTTATTCCAACAAGAACAATTTATATTCCAGACCATAATTTACAAACTGGTGATTCTTTAGTTTATTCAACTAATAGCGGTGATTCTATTTCCGTTTCAAATAATGGAACATCTTCTTGGCCTCTTGGCGACCAATCAACAATTTATGTTGCCAAAATCACAAATGATTTAATAGGAATATCAACAGTAAAAGTTGGGCTTGGATCTACAGGAACTTTTGTAGGAATTGCAACAACTACTTCCTCAATTAGTACCTTGCATTTTACTGGGATTGGAACAGGTGTATACCATAGCTTCAAAACAAATTATTCAAAACTTTCTGGACAAGTATCAAAAAATACCGTAACAGTTTCTACTGCACAAACACACGGACTTACAAATAATGATGAAGTATTTGTAAGCGTAAATCCCGGAATTTCCACTTCAATCACAATAAAATATAATGATGATAATAGAAAAGTTTTAGTAAATCCAAGATCTTTTGTTTCTGGGGATGTTGACATTGCTTCAAATACAATAACAATTTTAGATCACAATTTTGAAAATGGTCAAAAAATTGTCTATACCTCAGCGTCTCCTTCTGGAGGATTAAGTAATAATAAAATTTACTATATTGTTACTTTTGATAAGAATTCTGTAAAATTATCCCCTTCATATTATAGCGCAACAAGTTCAAATCCCGAAATTATTAATATAACTTCGGCATCAAGTGGAACTTTATCCCCAGTAAATCCACCAATTAAAGTTTATAGAAACTCTAGCGTAACATTTGATCTATCAGATTCTTCTCTTTCATATCTTAATGGGTCAGTTAGATATCCTGCATTTGAATTAAACTTCTACACTGATTCAAATTATACTCAAATTTTTGACAAATCTAATCTCAACAATACATTTGAAGTTACAAGATCCGGAAATGTAGGTATAGACACGAACACAAAGGTTACATTAAATATAACCAAAGACATTCCAGAAAAGTTATATTATAAATTAGATCCCGTTTATGAAAATATACTTCCTTCAGCAAAGGAAGAAGTTAGTATTGATTCTTCTGTGATTGGAAATAATGAGATACAAGTTGTTTTTAGTGAGTATAATGGAAAACATAAGATAGTATCAACTTCTTCCACTTCATTTACATACAATCTAGAAAAAATTCCAGAATCTTATTTGTATAGTTCTTCGTCAAAACTAGAATATGAAACTAATTCATTAAGTGCATTTGGACCCATTTCTAAAGTTAATGTATTATCAAAGGGTCAGAATTATATAAGACTTCCAAAATTTTCTTCAGTCAATTCATCCCACGGAATTGGTGCTATTTTGGAAGCATCTAGCAATTCAATAGGAAAAGTTAAAAAAACAAAGATTAATAATATTGGATTTGATTTTTCTTGCGACTTTACATTAAGACCCAATATAGTTCTTCCCCAAATTTTAAAAATTGAACCACTAAATTCTTTTAATTCAATAGAAATAACTTCAGTAGGAAGAGGATACGTATCTTCGCCAAAACTTATTGTTTTGGACGGTTATTCAAAACAAGTTTTACCTGAGGTAGATCTTCGTTATTCGTTTGGAGACAATTATGTTACGATTTTGAATAATACTTATCGACTTAATGACACAGATCCTATCATTATTCCAACTGAAAATTCAAACGGCGTTGGAATTTCTTCAATTTTATACAACTCAACTACTAAAAATGTTACAGTCTTTTTGGCAGTTGGATTTAGTACTGCAAGTGCTTTCCCATTCGCAATAAATGATAGGGTATTAATCGAAAATATCAGTGTAGGAGTTAACTCTACTGGAAAAGGATATAATTCCGAAGATTATAACTATCAATTATTTACTATCACTTCAATTGATGCAAATATTGGTGGAAATGGAAGTGTAACTTATCAATTAGGCGATTTCTTAAGTAGTGAAGAAAATCCTGGAACTTTTGATAGTGTAAATTCTTCCGGTAGAATTATTCCAGAAAAAGATTTCCCACAATTTAATGTATCCCTAAGACCAAACAACTTCTTGAAAAATGAGGAGGTTAGATATTCAGATCAACTAAATTCTTTAGGATTTGTAGAAAATTGGGATGAAAGGACCAAATATTTAAAAGTTTCTTCAAGAGAAACTTTTAAACTCGGAGGTATTGTTGAAGGAGTTTCGTCAAAAACTCAAGGAAGAATTTCATCTGCAATTGAAACAAATGGATTTATTAATGTTGGATCATATTCAAAATCAGAAAATGGTTGGATAACAGAAACTGGTATTCTAAACAATAACTTACAAAGACTTCAAGATAATTTTTACTATCAAAATTTCTCATATTCGATAAAATCTAAAGTTCCTTACGATACTTGGGAAAATGCTGTTGGATCTTTAAATCATACTGCAGGATTTAAAAAGTTTAGTGATTATCAATTAGAAACTTTTGGATACTCTGGAATTAGTACTGAAGCTGTTTCCGTTGTAGATGCAACTGCAGATATTTTTGGTGTTGCAAATTTAAATTGTGTATATGATTTTGATCTAGCAAAAGAAAATGTACTAAATGTAGGAACAAAAACTTTTTCAGATGAAATATCATTTTCAAGTAGAGTACTAACTGACTACTTTGAATCCTTTGGTAACAGAGTATTATCTATTGATAATATCAGTGGTGAATTCAGTAGCAATCCACGACCTTCAAAATTTTCAATTGTTAGTAGATTTTTATTGTCTGATGCTAGAGCTCAAAAGTATATCGCATATGTAAAAGATAGGAGATATACTTCACAAAGACAGTTAATGCTTCTTACCTTGCTACAGGACAATAATGTAGGATATTTAAATCAGTATGGTAGAGTAGAGTCAGTTTATGACTTAGGTTCTTTTGATTTTACTATTGAGGGAAATGAAGGATTAATTCTTTTCTATCCAACAAAATATGAAATTAATGACTATAATGTCTCCATGTTATCATACAATTTAAAAGATAATTTTGCAGGAGTGGGAAGCACATCTCTTGGTAATATTGTAAGGATTGATACAAACACCACATTCGTCTCATCTGGATCAACCACTATTGTTGGACTCGGTACTACTTACACCTCTGCCAAAGTATTAGTTGAAATTACAGGATCCAATGGACAATATCAATTTAACGAATTGAGTTTAGTTCATGATGGCACAAATGTCGAATTCATTGATTATGGTCAGTTGACAAGCCATTCTTCAGATGTATATTCAAGTTCTGGATTGGGAACTTATTATGCGTATATTTCTGGATCCGATTTAAATATTGATTTTACTCCAAATGTTGGGTTAGCAGCTTCTATTAGCACTATTCAAGTATCTATTGCAAATACATCATCGTCCGGAATAGGTACATTTGATATTAAGTATGCTCGATTTGGTGCAACATCAACTTCAATTGCATCAACATCATCCCCAACAGCAAATGTAATATCGGAATATCCCGATAATTATCATGCAGCGTACTATATCATTCAAGTATCCGATATTACAAATAATAGACATCAATTATCAGAGGCAGTAGTTGTCAATGATGATAGCGGCAACACTTATATTACAGAATTTGCAAACATTGAAACACATTCTGGTCTTGGTACGGTTGGTGTGGTTACTACTACAAATTCTACCAGATTGACATTTACTCCTCTTCCAAATATTGAAACTAATGTTAAAGTATATTTTAACTCTTTAGTAGACTTTGATGAGATCAATTTATTAACAGAATACAATAATAATACTGCGTCTACAGATTATGGCATTTATTATGGGACAGAAATAGATGTAAAACGTGCCTTTAACTTAACATATGGCGGTATTCCAATTTTCCAAAGATATTTTAATGGAAGTGATCCTTCCATAGTAAGTATAGCATCTAGTACCATTACAATTCAAAATCACTTCTTTGTAACTGGAGAAAAACTTACATATTCACCAGGAAGTCCAATAGCAACTTCCGTTGCTATTGGAATAGGATCTACCGATTTTGGAGTTGGAATTGGAACAACTGATAAACTACCATCTTCAGTTTATGTTATAAAAGTTGATGAAAATAATATTAAACTTGCTAGAAGTGCAGAAGATGCATTAAAACTTGTTCCAAATGCACTCGACATAACCTCAGTTGGTATTGGTACTAATCACGTATTTACTTCAGTTAAACAGAATACAAAGGCTCTTATTTCTATTGATAATGTTATTCAATCTCCTATCGTATCTACGGCATTAACAACACATCTATTGTCAGAATTTCCAGAAAGCGAAGATATATTATATTCAAATTCTGCTATTGGATTATTTGCAGGTGATTTACTTAAGATTAATAATGAAATCATGAAAATTGAATCTGTTGGTAGTCCCACTATGAATTCCATTCGTGTTTTAAGACCGTGGCTTGGAACCGAAGTGAATACTCATGCTAATGGATCATTAATAACCAAAGTAATAGGAGATTATAATATCGTAGAAAATACGATAAATTTTGTTTATGCTCCATATGGAAATATTCCTCTTAGCACAACAACAAATCCTCCAAGTGAAAGGGATTGGACTGGAATTACAACCTCATCTTCTTTCCATGGAAGAGTGTTTATGAAATCTGGAACTGTGGATTCTTCCAACGAATCTTATTACAAAAATTATATTTTTGATGATATTTCCTCTTCATTTACAGGATCCCAAAAAGTCTTCTCATTAACTTCAGATGGCAATAACGTATCTGATATTTTTGAAGATAATGCAGTAATACTCGTTAATGAAATATTCCAAGAACCTGGATTATTGAATAATTATACTTTATCAGAGACTTCTGGTATAACTTCAATTACATTTGTTGGAACTGCGACTTCTCTTACTTCTGACATTAATACGTCAAATCTTCCTACTGGTGGTATAATTGTTTCTGTTGGTTCTACAGAAGGTTTTGGATATCAACCTTTAGTTTCTGCTGGAGCGACTGCAACGGTATCTATTGCCGGAACAATATCTGCTATTAGCATTGGAAATAGTGGATCTGGATATAGGTCTGCAATTCAAACACCTACTGGCATTTCCACTGTCACTGTAAGAGTTGGAGTTGCAACTTCTACGACAGGAATTCCAAATATTCAATTTATTGGAACTGCAGCAGTCAGTAATGGGAATATTGTAAGTATTGCCATTACTAATCCAGGTTTTGGATACACTTCATCAAATCCACCTTACGTAATTATTGATTCGCCAATTTCATATTCGGATATCCCACTAATTTACAGTTCTACTTCATCTGGAATTGGAACCAGAGCAACGATTGATGTTGTAGTTGGGCAGGGATCTAGTGTAATTGAATTTGAAATTAAAAATACAGGTTATGGATATGTAGTTGGTGATATTTTAACACTTCCTATTGGAGGTTCTACGGGAATTCCAACATCATCAAATTATTCTAGTGCAAAAGAATTTCGTATTTCTATTCAAAACGTAGAGAGAGATAAATTCTCTGGGTGGTCTATTGGCGAGTTACAAGTATTTGATGCAATCCAAAACTTATTTGATGGAAAAAGAGTTATTTTTCCACTTTCCTACAATGGAACAATAATTTCAGTGTATTCTAAAAAAGGATCACTTGTCAATATTCAGGATACGCTTTTAGTCTTTATAAATGATATATTACAAGTTCCTGGAGAAAGTTACATTTTCGCTGGGGGAAGTAAGATTCAATTTACTGAACCACCAAAGCAAGAGGATACTTGTAAGATCATATTCTATAAAGGAAGCGGAGATGATGTTGACGTTATATTCAGGGATGTTATCGATAACGTAAAAGTTGGAGATGATTTGGAATTAACATATGACTCTTTCGTAGGTCAATCGGCAAGTCTTCTTGAAGATCAGAGAAAAGTTTTAGATGTAGTATCTATAGAAACTGTAGATACAAATCCATATTTTGGTCCAGGAAATGTTACTGACACAACTTTGTCTAGACCAATAAACTGGTGTCGTCAAACTGAGGATTTAGTTACTGGAGAAAAAACTGTCAGTAAAGATAGAGAATTTTATGAGCCACTCATTTATCCAACGACTTACTTAATACAACCAGTTGGAGTTGGTTCAACAATTGTTTACGTAGAGAGTTTAAGAACATTTTTCAATCCAACGAATGAAAATAATATTTCATTAACTTTCCAAAACAACGTTACTTTTGTTTCCCAAGAATCTAAAGTTTCTGCGAGTGCAACTTCCATCGTATCTGTTGCAGGAACTATTTCATCAATCAATATATTAGATGGTGGTTCTGGATATGAAACTGCTCCCAAAGTTTCAATCCAAAATCCAATTGGAATAGGAACAACAACTTCTACTGCTATTTCCAGTGTAACATCTGGAATTGTCACATCAATTTCTATCGTTGGTTCTGTTACTGGTTATTCAGCATCCAATCCACCATTAGTATTAATTGAACCACCAACTATTGATGCGGAAAGTAATAAAGTTGTATCTTATGAGGGAGACTTTGGAATCATTAGTGGAATTTCTACAACTTCTGTTGGAGTTGCCTCGACGGGAATTGTGTTTGACTTCTTCATTCCGAAAAACTCTTCACTAAGAGAGGGTTTAATTACCGGAGTTACAACTGTAAGTGGAATACAGACCGGATATTATTTTGTTATATCCAATTCAAACGTGGGAAATGGGGTAACTTCAATAAATTCGGATGGATCTATAGTTGGATCTGGAACGAGTTTCCTTGATGGAGTTTATAGAGTTGCCTCAGTTTCAATCGCACAAACTTCTGCAGTCGGGGTTGGCGTAACTTATGTTGCTAAAGTAACAGTTAGTGTTTCTAGTTATAATGGATTGACTGGCATTGGGTATAGTAATTACTATGGTAACTTTAGTTGGGGTAAAATTTCTTTAAGATCCAGAACAAAATCAGAATCTTATAATTCATATACAAACAATGGATACTTGGGAATTTCAACTGGAACTATTATAACTAGAACATTACCTCTAAAATACTTTAATTACCTTTAATAAATAGATAAAAAACTGCACAAATGTCTGCAATTATAACTGATCAGATTAGAATATTAAATGCAAAAAACTTTGTTGCCGGGGTAACTACTTCCTCCAATTCATATTATACTTTTGTTGGCCTTCCAAATCCAACATCTATTCAAAGTAATTGGGATACTAATCCTCCGGCACCAAAAGATAATTTTGATGAAGAAAATAACTATTGGGATACCATGATCGCTATGAAGAAGATTACTTCTTCCGATGCTCGTCAGGTAGTCCAAAAAAGAGTATGGTCTTCTGGAACAACTTATGATTATTATAGACATGATTATAGCAGATCTAATGTTGCCCCAGTTTCTAGAGCAACAAGTCTATATTCTTCATCATATTATGTTTTAAACAGTGATTATAGAGTTTATATTTGTCTTCAAAATGGCACTAGTCCCGACTATCCAAATGGAAGACCATCCTTAGACGAACCAACGTTTGTAGATTTAGAGCCAAGAGTAGCGGGAACAAGTGGTGATGGGTATATATGGAAATACTTATACACAATTAAACCAAGTGAAATTGTAAAATTTGAGTCTACAAATTTTATGCCAGTTCCTTTAAACTGGGAAGAAAGTGTAGACAACTCCGCAGTCAGAAATAATGCTGTAGACGGATCAATAAAAATTGTCGTTATCAAAAATAGAGGTGTTGGTATAGGAACTGCAAATAGAACTTATACTAAAGTTCCCATTAGGGGTGATGGCACTGGAGCAGAATGCACAATTGTTGTTAATAACAATCAACAAGTAGAATCAGTAACAATATCAAATCAAGGATCCGGATATACTTATGGAAATGTTGACTTAGTTGCAGGAAATGTTCCTACGGGATTTGTTAGACCAACATTTGATGTGATTATTTCTCCAAAAGGAGGACATGGAGCAGATATTTATAGGGAATTGGGTGCGTATAATGTTTTATTGTATTCTAGAATTGAAAATGATGTAGAAAATCCAGATTTTATTACGGGCAATCAAATTGCAAGAGTTGGTATAATCGAAAATCCAAATCAATTTGGATCGTCTCAAGTTTTAACTACGGATAAAGCAAGTACTGCGTATGCAATAAGATTGACTGGTGCTGGATATAGTTCTGCAGTATTTACTCCAGATTCATTAATTACACAAACTGTTGGTACAGGAGTAACTGCATCTGGTAGAGTTATTAGCTATGATTCGGTTACAGGGGTGATCAAATATTGGCAAGATAGAACTCTTGTAGGTTTCAATACTGTAGGTACTGCACAAACAAACCCATCATATGGATTTGATCTTGTGGAATTTACTAGCAATCCAACAGTGGGAGGAAGTTTAGTTATTAATGGCAATATTGGCGGAACTTTATCAATTAGTACATCGTTTACAGGTATATCTACCGTAATAAATAGTAGGACCTATTATCTTGGTCAGTCTTTTGTTAATGGGTTATCGAATCCGGAAGTTAAAAAACACTCTGGAAACATCATTTATGTCGATAATCGTCCGGCAATTACTAGATCATCAAACCAAAAAGAAGATATCAAAGTCATTTTGCAGTTCTAAAGAATTATGTCTCAAGTAACAAACCTCAATGTATCGCCATATTTTGACGATTTTGATGCAAACAATGACTATTATAAAGTTCTTTTTAAGCCTGGGTATCCAATTCAAGCAAGAGAACTGACAACGTTACAAACTATTTTACAAAATCAAGTTGAAAAGTTTGGTCAACACTTCTTTAAAGAGGGTGCAAAAGTTATTCCGGGAAATACGACGTATAATCAATTTTATTACGCCGTAGAATTAAATAATAATTATCTTGGAGTTCCATTAGATGCTTATGTTGAGCAACTTGTGGGGGCAAAAATTACAGGACAAACTTCGGGAATTACTGCAGTTGTCGAAAAAGTATTACTTTCTACAGATTCTGAGAGAGGAAATGTTACCTTATATGTAAATTATTTGAGTTCTAGTACTCAAAATAATTCTACTGTTCAGTTTTTGGATGGGGAAAGTCTTTCTTCAAATACAACTATTACTTCCGGTCTTTTAGGAAATACTTCTATTTCTGCCGAAACACCTTTTGGTATAACAATTGCAAGCAATGCAACTTCAATTGGATCTGCATTTTCAATCACTGAAGGTGTTTATTTTATAAGAGGTCACTTCGTAAAAGTAAATACAGAAACTCTTATTCTAGATCAATATTCAAATAATCCAAATTACAGGGTTGGTTTATTTGTAAATGAAGAAATTATTAATTCTGATATTGATGAGACGTTAAATGACAATTCTCAGGGATTTAATAATTATGCTGCACCTGGGGCAGATAGATTAAAAATTTCAACATCATTATTTAAGAAAGATTTAACTGATTTTAATGATAATAATTTTGTAGAGTTAGCAACAATTATAGATGGAGTAATAACAACAAATAGAACTGCCAAAGAATATAACATAATTCAAGATGAATTAGCAAGAAGAACATATTCGGAATCTGGAGACTACTACGTCACTCCTTTTGATTTGAGCATTAAGGAGTCTTTAAATGACAGATTAGGAAACAGAGGGATATTTAATCAAGGACAATTCACATATGGAGGGTCAACTCCATCAGAAAATCTTACAGTTTATCAGATTTCTCCAGGAAAAGCATTTGTAAGAGGATACGAAGTTGAAACTGTTTCTCCAGTATTTTTAGATGCAGAAAAACCAAGAACTACAGCAACTCTCAACAATCTTTCAATTAATTATAATACCGGATCATCTTTAACTTTAAACAGAGTATATGGATCCCCAACGGTAGGTATTGGAAATACATATGTATTAAGTTTAAGAGATTCGAGAGTAGGTTCTGCATCAACAATAGCAGCAGGAAAGGAAATTGGTGTTGCTAGAGTTTATGATTTCAGATTGGAATCCGGATCATATGCTACAACAAATTCTAATATAAATCAATGGAATATTTCTCTATATGATGTTCAAACAACTACAGAAATTACACTAAACGAACCAATTACGCTCACTGTTCCAACTTTTATTAAAGGAAAAAACAGTGGTGCAACTGCATTTCTAAAAAATTCCGTAACAAATAGTAAATCTATTGTTCTATATCAAAAGAACGGAGAGTTTATACCCAATGAATCGTTTATTATTGATGGCATTGGGAATAATAGGGTCGCGACAGCAATAACTTCATATGGAATTTCTGATGTTAAGTCTGTTTATGGTATTGTAGGATCCGCAAAAACTTTTAATGCAGATACTATTCAATCGGACTTTTATAACGTAGGTATTGCTACTATTAGTGCTTCTACTGGAGGTATTAGCACTATTACTAGCACCAATGTAAATTTCCCAGGAAAATTAGTTAAAGTAGGTAACTTAGTTAAATTTAGCAATAACTCATCATCTATACCAGTATACGCTAGCGTCGTCAGTGTTGGAAAAACAACTATATCGATTTCTGGAGTTACTGCGGTATCTGGTATTAATCAGGGAGGTCTTCCAACATCTGTTCTTAGTGTCTCGGATTTGAAGATTATTACAACTAGTCAATCTCGTTCAACTGACGATACTCTTTATACAGTTTTACCAAGACCAAATGTAGCATCCGTCAATTTAACTGATGCATCGTTAACAATTAGAAAAACCTTTAATGTAACTATTTCGGGCAATCAATTGTCAACTCCTGTCACCGCAGGAGAAAATGAAACATTTTTACCTTTTGATGAAGAAAGATATTCATTAATTAGATCTGATGGTAGCACTGAAATCCTTACTTCCGATAAATTTGATTTTATCAATGGTTCCACTCAAATTCAAATTTATAATCTGGGAACGAATGATACCGCAACATTAGTTGCGACTTTGAAAAAAATTAAACCAAAATCAAAAATTAAATTAAAAAATAGAGTTTCTTCATTACTTATTGATAAATCAAAATATGAAGGATCTGGAATTGGCGCAACTACATTAGATGATGGTTTGGTTTATGGAAATTATCCATATGGAACAAGAGTTCAAGATGAGAATATTTCTCTAAATGTTCCTGATATTATTAATGTTTATGGTGTCTATGAATCGAAAACCACGGCAGATCCATCCGCACCAACTCTTGTACTTTCTTCTATAAGTGGACCAACAACAAAAACTGCAGATTTATTAATTGGTGAGCAGTTTGTTGGGCAATTAAGTGGCGCAATTGGTGTGTGTGCAGAAAAAATAACTGACTCTCAAATTTCATTTATTCCTTTGAATGAAAACACTTTTAAGGAAGAAGAAACAGTTACTTTTTTGGAATCAAATATTTCTGCAATTATAACAACTATCGATGCTTCAAGTTCAAATATTTCATCAAACTTCAAGTTTGATAATGGACAGAAAGGATCTTTCTATGGGTATGGGGCAATTAACCGCGTTCCTTTATCACCAGAACCATCTAAAAAAATAAAAGTATATTTTGCAAGTGGATATTATCAAAGTTCTGATAATGGAGATATAACGACAGTAGAATCATATCGTGGGTTTGATTATAAGAAAGAAATTCAAATTGTAAATTCTGTTAGAAACTCTGATGTGATTGATATCAGACCAAGAGTTTCTTCTTATACAGTCGCAGAGAATTCAAGATCTCCACTTGAATTTTATGGTAGACTTTTCAACGGATCCGGAAATTCTGCAGCGAATATTTTAGCATCTGATGAATCTATTGTTACTACATTTTCATATTATCTTGGAAGAGTTGATAGGATTTATATTCGAAAAGATGGAACTTTCCAAGTTAAGTATGGTGTTCCTTCGGAAAAACCAGAAAAACCAATTTCTGTTGATGATGCATTAGAAATTGCTACAGTAACTTTGCCTCCATATCTTTTTGATATTTCTCAAGCTTCTGTTCAGTTCCTTGAACATAAGAGATATCGTATGGTGGATATCAAGCAACTTGAAAACAGGATTAAAAATCTTGAGTATCACACTGCATTATCAATGCTTGAATCAAATACTGCCAATCTGTTTATTCCGGATTCAGATGGATTAGATAGATTTAAATCTGGATTTTTTGTCGATAACTTTAGTTCATTAAATTCCCAAGAAAGTGGTTTTCCTTTTGAAAACAGTATTGATCTTAAAAATAAAGAACTGAGACCAAAACATTATACTACTGCAGTTGATTTAATTCAAGGTCCTGTTGAAGGATTGGATCCACAATTAGATTTAGCGTTTGAAATTCCAGAAGGAAATAACATAAGAAAAACCGGTGATTTAATTACCCTTGATTATGCGGAAGTTGAATGGTTGAAGCAGTCTTTTGCAACTAGGACGGAAAATGTCACACCATTTGTTATTAGTTTCTGGCAGGGAACAATTGAACTTACTCCAGCAACAGATACTTGGGTCGATACTGTTAGATTAAATGCTAAAATTATTAATGTTGAGGGTAATTATGCCCAAACAATGGCTCTTGCTCAACAACAATTTAATGTAGATCCACAAACTGGTTATTCACCAACCGTATGGAGTGCTTGGGAAACTAATTGGACCGGCAAAGAAGTTATTGAAACTGTACAAACACAGACAAATTCTTCATACAATTATGGATATGGATGGTGGGGTTCTCCATATGGTTATTGGGGATTGAATAGAGGTTATGCAACAACTACTGTTACTCAGGACACATTTAGGGAGACAAAGCAAACTGGGATCCAGTCAAGAACTGCTGCAACAACTTTTGTTACTGAACAATTCGATAGACAATCAGTTGGAGACAAAGTTGTAAGTAGAGACTTAGTTCAATACTTAAGATCTAGAAACATTCAATTTGTTGCCAAAAATGTTAAGCCATTAACACAGATTTATGCATTTTTTGATGGTGTTGATGTAACAAAATACTGTATTCCTAAATTGCTGGAAATCACCATGATTTCGGGCGTGTTTGAAGTTGGCGAAACCGTTATTGGTATAATTAAAAAGACTGGTCTTAATGAAACAACCATAGATGAAAGTAATCCAAAAATTACATTCAGAGTGGCACAATTAAATCATAAAGAGGGTCCATACAATATCCCAACTTCAACATATCAACTAAATCCATATACAAGTCAAACTCTTGCCGCAACTTATTCATCTACAAGTAGTACTTTAAATATTGACGTATTTTCCTTGTGTACACAAAACCAGGGTCAATATGGTGGTTGGGTGCAGTCTGGAATGACCCTTGTAGGCAAAACAAGTGGTGCTCAAGCAACAATTTCAAACGTAAGATTAATTTCTGATGTTTACGCATCATTGATTGGAAGCTTTTATATTCCAAATCCAAATATTTCAATTAATCCAAGATTTGAAAATGGTTTGAAAACTTTCACTTTAATAAACAATCCAATTAATGATAGAAATCTCGCTGCAACTGTTGCTGAGGAGAAATTTATTTCCAGTGGAACTTTAGAAACAGTCCAAGAAAATATTATTTCTACCAGAAGTGCAAGAATAGAACAAAAACAAAATACCCAAAAAGAAAATGTTTCTAGAACAAGTGGTACACAAATAGTTGCAAGCAATGTTGTTTCATCATCAACAAATTGGTATGGATGTCCTTGGTGGGATCCTCTAGCGCAATCATTCTTGGTTCAGGATGAAAGTGGTATTTTCCTCACAAAATGTGACATATTCTTTAAATCAAAAGATGATACTGATATTCCAGTATTGTTCCAAATTAGAACGATGCAAGGAGGATACCCAACACAAACTGTTATTCCATTCTCTGAAGTTACGCTAAATCCAGATCAAGTTAATGTTTCAAATGATGGATCTGTTGCAACCTCATTTGTACTGAAGTCTCCGGTTTACCTAGAGGGTGGAAAAGAATATTCTATTGTTATTAAGTCAAATTCTAACAAATACAACGTCTTTATTTCTAGAGTTGGTGAAGTTGATCTTCTGACACAATCAAACATTTCGAATCAACCTTATCTTGGATCTCTATTCAAACCACAAAATGCCTCAACCCGGGAAGCAAGTCAATGGGAAGACTTGAAGTTTACTCTTTATAGAGCAAATTTCTTAAGTTCCGGTAACGTTGAATTCTATAGTCCAGAACTTTCTCCAGGTAATTCTCAAGTTCCTACACTTTTACCAAATTCATTAGGTCTTAATTCTAGAAAAGTTAGAATTGGATTGTCAAGTGCTGTACAAGATAGTGGTTTAACCTTTGGTAACACTGTTTTGCAGCAAGGAACAGACGCAACTGGTAATTATGTAGGAAATGCGGGAATTGCCACAGGAACACTTCAGGTTATCAACTCAGGAATTGGTTATACTCCATCTTCAGGAAGTTTTACTTATAATAATGTCAATTTAGTGACAATCACTGGAAATGGAAGAAATGCAACAGCTAATATCACAATCTCAAGCGGTGTTGCAATAGCTGCCACTGTTGCTACTTCGGGTAATGGATATCAAGTGGGCGATGTTCTTGGTATTTCTACTTTAGGATCTACTTCCGTAGGCAGAAACGCATTGTTCTCTCTTGTTTCTATTGCAAGTACTAATGAACTTATTTTAGATAATGTTCAGGGAGATTTTTCAATTGCGGGAACTGGAAAAACTGTACAGTATATTAATGGTTCTGGATTAACAACTGCTTTGAATTCATCTTCAGGTGGAAATGTTCGAATTTCCGATATTAATGTTGAAAGTGATGGATTACATATTTTAGTAAATCACAAAAATCATGGAATGTATTTTGAGGATAATTATGTAAGGATTTCAGGTGCAGAAACTGATGTTCCACCAACAAAACTTACATCAGATTATGCATTTAATTCTGTAGGATCTATTCTAGTTGCAGATTCTTCTAAATTCTCGACTTTTGAAAATATTGGCGTAGCAACAACAAACCCAGGTTATGCATTAATTGGAAATGAATTGTTTGAATATTCATCAGTTTCTACAGGATCTTTAGATAATATTACTAGATTGGGTTATATTGATCCAACATTCTTCAATACTCTCCCCCAAACAGCAGTAACTCACCCAACAGGAACTCCTGTATACAAATATGAGTTAGGTGGAGTTTCTCTTAGGAGAATTAATACTACTCACTATCTAGAAGATGTCAGTGTTGCTGATCCATTATCATTCGATTCATATAATATTAAGATCCAAATGAGCGAAAATGGAATAGATCGCACTGATGATACTAGTTTCCCCAAATTATATCTAAATCAAACAAAATCTGCTGGCGGGGTTAATGTGAAAGCAACTCAAAATATTCCTTTTGAGATTATCACTCCATCTGTACAAAATATTACTGTCCAAGGAACGTCAATTAACGCAGAAGTGAGAACTATAACAGGTTCTAGTATTAGTGGCAATGAAATGCCTTTTGTTGACAGTGGATTTGAACCAATTGCGTTAAATAGATCTAATTATTTTACAACTCCAAAAATTATTTTATCCAAAATAAATGAAGATGCAAAATTGGGAGCATTAATGGGCAAAAAATCTATGAATTTAAGATTGTTCTTAAATTCCGTAGATTCTAGAGTAAGTCCTGTTATTGATACTCAAAGAGTTAGTGCAATACTAACATCGAATAGGGTCAATAAAGCGATTGATAATTATGCGACTGATAACAGGGTTAATACAATTGGAACAGATCCATCCGCATTCCAATATATTTCCAAAGAAATTTCTTTGGAAAATCCAGCTACCTCTATTAAGATTCTGTTAGACGCCCATATTAATAATTATTGCGATGTTAGGGCATTCTATGCTATTGGAGAAAATCAAAACTTCATACCCATTTTTACGCCTTTCCCAGGTTACAACAATCTTGATGATAAGAAACAAATTATAAATTTTGAAGATAGCGATGGATTACCTGATAGGTTTATTCAACCATCACTTTCCCTTGGATTTGATTCTAGGACTATCGATTTTAGAGAGTATAGTTTTACCGCTGATGGATTACCCTCATTTAGATCATATAGAATTAAATTAGTTCTTACCTCAACAAATCAAGTCTACCCACCAAGAGTTAGAAATCTAAGAGTAATCGCCCTTGCATAATTGAAATGGATTATTTAAAAGTCGAAGGTTATAACAATCTCGTTAGAGATCCAAATACAAACTCCATTATCAACACAAATATGACAGAATATCAACAATATGTTGCAAGACGTAACATAAAAAACGAAGAAAATAAAAAATTAGATATTTTAGAGAGTGATGTGACTAATATGAAAAATGACTTAAATGAAATTAAGACGTTACTTCGGAGTTTAATTAATGGATCCAAATAGTATAGAACTTGAAAATTTAACAAAAAGTTTTGAATATTTTAAAGTAGCATCTGAAATTGATAACATATCAGATTTAGATCAAATTAAAAATATTGCAAAATGCTACTTTAAATTATATTTGAAGCAGCAAGAAGTTGTCACACAACTCATAACATCCAAATCATAAATATTTTAAAGAGTGTGGATAAATGGCGCAACCATCTACTAGACAAGAACTAATAGATTACTGTAAGAGAAAACTGGGAGCGCCAGTTTTGGAAATTAATGTTGCGGATGAACAAATTGAAGACTTAGTGGATGATGCTGTTCAATTCTTTCAAGAACGTCATTTTGATGGAGTATATCCAACATTCTATAAGTATAAAGTAACTCAAGCGGATATTGATAGAGGAAGAGCAAAGGGATTAAGTCAGAATAGTGTTGGAATTTCAACAACATCAGTAACTACAAATATAGTAGGAACGGCAACTACGTTTAATTATTATGAAAATAGCAATTATCTTCAAGTTCCACCAAATGTTATTGGTGTAAATAAAATTTTTACTTTTGATGGTTCAAACACTATTACACATAATATGTTTAGTGTGAAATATCAATTATTTTTGAATGATATTTACTATTGGGGAACCACTGAACTTTTAAGTTACGCAATGGTCAAGACTTATTTGGAAGATTTGGATTTTCTTTTAAATACTCAAAAGCAAATTAGATTTAACAAGAGACAAGACAGATTATATTTGGACATTGATTGGGGATCAGTTACAGAAAATCACTTTTTTGTTATTGATTGTTACTCAACTTTAGATCCAAATGATTATTCAAGGGTTTGGAACGATTCTTTCTTAAAACCATATTTAACCGCATTGATTAAGAGGCAATGGGGACAAAATATGATGAAATTTACAGGAGTTAAACTTCCTGGTGGAGTCGAGTTAAATGGCAGACAAATGTATGATGACGCTCAAAGAGAGATAGACATTTTGATGGAGAAAATGTCTAATACATATGAGCTTCCTCCTTTCGATATGATTGGTTAATCTATGTTAAATCCATTTTTTCTTCAGGGATCAAAATCAGAACAAGGTCTTATACAAGATCTAATCAATGAACAATTGAGGATGTATGGCGTTGAAGTTTATTATCTTCCAAGAAAATATATTACTGAAAAAACTGTAATTAAGGAATTAATAGAATCTGAATTTACAAATGCTTTCCCAATAGAAGCATACTTAGATACTTTTGATGGGTATGGCGATAATCCAACAATATTATCAAAGTTTGGTATTCAAGCTCTCAATGAAATCACCCTGACAATTTCTAGAGAAAGATTTAAAAATTATATCTATCCATTAACGAACAAGCAACCAAACATTAAATTATCATCAAGACCAAAGGAGGGAGATTTAGTTTGGTTTCCATTGGGAGACAGATTGTTTGAAATAAAATATGTTGAACACGAAAAACCATTTTACCAACTTCAGGGTTTATATACATATGAATTGAGATGTGAACTCTTTAGATATGAAGATGAAATTATTGATACTGGTATAGAAGAAATTGATGATAATATTAGTGGAAGTATTGGAGATGATAAAGTTCCGATCGGATCGGTCCAAAAACTTACAATGGTTGGTATCGGTGTTACCGCATCCGCAATTACTAGAATCGTAAATGGCGGTATTCGATTTATTACTGTTACAAATCGCGGCGGTGGATATACAAGCACTCCTACTGTAGGAATATCTTCAGCACCTTCTGGGGGGAAAACTGCGACTGCAACCGCAAAAATGATCGGTGGTATCGTTGTTTGCAATGACAATACAAATCCCTCTGCACAATCTGTTCAAAGTGTCGAAATAGTCAATCCTGGGTATGGATATACAACAACTCCTGGAGTTAGATTTATTGGTGGTGGGGGTAATGGGGCAACTGCAACAGCAACTTTAGGCGATGGAATTGTTGGAATTATAACCATTACAAATCCTGGTTCTGGATATGTGACTTCTCCGACAATTACATTTAGTGGCATTTCTTCGGTATCTGCTGCTGCTACTGCTATTGTCTCTGCTGCAGGAACAATTGCGCAAATTAGAATAACAAATGCAGGTCTTGGATATACTGTATCACCAACCGTTATCATTGGAAATCCAACATCATCTTCCACAGGAACCTTTGTTTTTAATGAAATTGTTACAGGATCTCAGAGTGGGGTAACTGCGAGGGTAAGATCTTGGGATGCTACTACTAATATCCTCGAAGTCTCCAACGTATCTGGTCAATTTGTTTCTGGGGAAAATATTGTTGGAACAGCATCAAGTGCTTCTTATCAATTAAGATCTGTTGATGTATTTGCCCCCAAAGATGGATTCTCTAACAATGATGAGATTGAAAATGAAGCGAATGATATTATTGATTTCGATGAGTCAAATCCTTTTGGGATGCCATAATTCCATAAATAGAAGTTATTATGTTTAAATAATAACATAAAGGTTTATAAAATATGTTTGAGTACTTTTATCACGAAATTTTAAGAAGAACCGTAATTGCATTTGGTTCTTTGTTTAATGAGATAAGTATTAAGCACACTAATAATAGTGGAGCGGTTACTAATGTCATTAAAGTTCCTCTTGCTTATGGACCAACTCAAAAGTTTCTTGCAAGATTAGAACAATCTCCAGATTTAAACAAACCAGTTCAAATTACATTACCAAGAATGTCATTTGAATTCACCGGTTTAACATATGATGCAACAAGAAAATCTACAACTACTCAAACATTCACTGCAAAATCAACGGAAGACGGAACGGAGACTAAAAAAACATATCTTCCAGTTCCTTACAATATGCAATTTGAACTTAGCATCATGTCAAAATTAAATGATGATGCTTTGCAAATTATTGAGCAAATTTTACCTTATTTTCAACCAGCATATACAATGAGTATTGAATTAGTTGATATTATTAACGAAAAAAGGGATGTTCCCGTGGTTCTTGAAAACATAACGATGCAAGATGATTATGAGGGCAATTTTACGACAAGAAGAGTATTAATTTATACTTTAAGATTTACAGTAAAAACATATCTTTTTGGTCCAGTTTCTTCTGCAACAAAAGATATTATCAAAAAGACTACTATTGGATATATTGCGGGAGATACTACAAATACTCCTACTAGAGAAATTGTATACTCTGCAGAACCAAGAGCAATCAAAAATTATACAGGAACTACTATTGCAACTCTAACCAAAGATATTACAACAGAAGATGTATTAATTACAGTAGATAATGCAAGTTCAATTTTCACCAATACTTATCTTGATCTTGAAGGCGAAGAAGTTTATGTAAAATTGAAAACAGGAAATATCCTTACTGTTGATAGGGGAAGAGATAATACTACAATAACTCCTCACCTGGCAGGTTCTCCAGTCAAGTCTATCACAACAGCAGATAATACTTTGATTGAAGATGGAGATGATTTTGGATTTAGTGGTAGCAATTTATGAAAATGACAAAAAAATTTGATAAATTGAACGATGCCTTCAATGTTGAAGGTGAAATAGTACCGATTGAGAGTAAGAGTGAAATTGAAAAAATTGAAAAAATAGCATCTACAGTTGATGATATTAAAAAAGATTATGACTACACAAGAGGAAATCTTTATTCTCTTATAGAAAAGGGACAAGAAGCGATTAATGGAATTCTTGAACTTGCTCAAGAAAGTGAAATGCCTAGAGCATATGAAGTTGCTGGACAATTAATTAAGAATGTGGCTGATGCTACTGATAAGTTAATGGATCTCCAGAAAAAACTTAAAGATATTGAGGAAGAGAAAGTTGGTAAAGGTCCAACCACAGTTAATAATGCATTATTTGTTGGTTCCACAGCAGAACTTGCAAAACTCTTAAAGCAACAAACTGAAAATGAAAACGTTTAAGCAGTTTCAAGAAGACTGGAGCAATAAATATAAAAAGAGTATTGATTGCTCAAATCCAAGAGGATTTTCTCAACGTGCCCATTGTGCAGCGAGAAAAAAAAGAGCAAAAGGTGAGAAAACTAGTTCAAAACCAGTTGAGTAATGTCCAAGATTAAGTCGCATAAAACTATTGAGCAAATTGCAAAGAAGCATCGTCTTGATGTTTCTTTCATACAAAAGCAACTTGATATGGGCGAACCTATTGAGCATGAGCATACTAAAGACCATGATTTGGCAAGAGATATTGCTCTCCAACATCTAGATGAGATCCCAGATTACTACACTCGCCTTAAAAAGATGGAGGCAGATGCTAAGAAGCATCATAAAAAATTTAAAGATATTACTGAAGAAGGTCTTCGTGATTGGTTTGGCAAATCTAAATCAAAGGATGGAAAATCTGGTTGGGTAAATGTAGTGACTGGCGGAACATGTGCAAGTGATGAACCTGGAGAGGGAGTTCCTAAGTGCGTTTCGTCGGCAAAGAGGGCAAGTATGACTAAATCGGAAAGACTTTCTGCAGCAAGAAGAAAAAAAGCGGAGGATCCTGGGCAGCAACAAAAAACAGGAGCCGCAAAACCAACGTATGTCTCTACAGATTCACCTAAAAAGAAAATGAAAGAAGAAATAGAAGTGCAAGAAGCAAAGGATAAACCAAGTAAAGGTAGCGGAAAAAAAGATGCTTGTTACCACAAGGTAAAGTCTCGTTATAGTGTTTGGCCAAGTGCATATGCTTCTGGAGCACTTGTAAAGTGTCGCAAAGTTGGTGCTGATAATTGGGGAACTAAATCTGAGGCAGTTGAAGAACAAAGATATTGTCCATTATGTGATAAAAGAGAAACTAGGGCAGAATGTTCTTATGGGGGAAAGGCATGGGATAAGGTTTCTATTAAAGATCACGAATATTCTATGGCAAGGTCAGAACTCAAAACCATTGCTGATGCTGTAAAAAGACTTCAAATGAAAGTTGGTAAAGGTGAAGGTGATTTAGAAGCATGGGTTCAATCAAAAATTACTAAAGCAGCAGATTATATTGACACTGCCGCAGATTATGTTGCAAGTGGAGAGATGGAAGAACAAAAACTAGTTGACAAAATTATTGACGAAATGAAGTGTTGGCCTGGATATAAAAAGAAAGGAACTCAAACACTCTTTGGCAAAAAATACAATCGCTGCGTAAAGGCAGAGGATGTAACCATCGAAGATTCTGAGGGAAATACTTTTGCAGAAGTTATTGATCTGATTCAACCAGAACCAATTAAAGGATTTAAATCCCAAATGGATGAAGCAACAAGACTTCAAGCACAAACTGGAAATGTAATTGCAGTTACTCTTTCTTGGAGAGGAAAATATTACTCTTTAAAGATGTTTTTCCCACAAACAAAACTCCCAAGTCGCAAAGATATCAATGACGAATTGCAAAAAGTTTATCCCGGATCAATGGTTGTTTACCATTCAGTATCAGAAATTCAACCAGGACAACCATTAATCCAAGTATTTGGACCTCAGGGAGGAAGTTCAGCAAAACCAGGACCAAACAAAGCATATGTAAAACCATATGGAGAGCAAGTCGAATTTGACGAAGACTGGCAAAAAGTAAATCGTCAAGACAGAACTGCGGGATTGAGCAAAGACGCTGTTGCTGCTTATCGTAGAGAAAATCCAGGATCCAAACTACAAACTGCAGTTACTGAAAAAAATCCTGAAGGTAAGAGAGCAAAGCGTCGTGCTTCTTTCTGTCGTCGTATGAAAGGAATGAAGTCAAAGCTCACTTCAGCAAAAACCGCAAGAGATCCAGATAGCAACATTAACAAAGCACTTCGTCGTTGGAATTGTAATTAATAAGTAGGTTTTTATTATGTCAAATGATGTTTATCTTGGTAATCCGTTACTAAAAAAAGCTAATACGCCTATTGAATTTACCCAAGAGCAAATTCTTGAATTTGTTAGGTGTAAAGATGATCCAGTTTATTTTGCAAACAATTATGTAAAAATTGTAACTCTGGATCATGGTTTACAAACTTTCAAACCATATCATTTCCAAGAAAAGTTAATCAATAATTTTCATAATCACAGATTCAATATCTGTAAGATGCCGCGACAGACAGGTAAGTCTACTACTGTGGTGTCTTTTTTGTTGCATTATGCAGTATTCAACGACAATGTAAACATAGGTATTCTAGCGAACAAGGCAGCAACTGCAAGAGAGTTATTGGATAGATTGCAGACTGCTTATGAGAATCTTCCGAAGTGGATGCAGCAAGGCATCATTTCTTGGAACAAAGGTTCCCTGGAACTTGAAAATGGATCTAAGATTTTGGCGGCATCAACTTCAGCATCCGCTGTCCGAGGAATGTCATTCAACATTCTATTTTTGGACGAATTTGCATTCGTTCCAAATCACATTGCAGACTCATTTTTTGCATCTGTATATCCTACTATTACTTCTGGTAAACAGACTAAAGTCATTATAGTCTCCACCCCACACGGTATGAATCATTTTTACCGCATGTGGCATGATGCTGAAAAAGGTAAAAATGAATATGTCTTTACAGACGTTCATTGGAGTGAAGTTCCCGGAAGAGATGAGGAATGGAAGAAACAAACTATTGCAAACACTTCTGAGCAGCAGTTTAAAGTTGAATTTGAGTGCGAATTCCTTGGATCTGTTGACACTCTCATCGCACCATCAAAACTCAGAACCCTCGTCTATGATGCCCCCAAGACCCGTAGCGCAGGTTTAGATGTTTATTGGGACCCAGTAGAAAATAATGATTATCTCATTACTGTAGACGTTGCTAGAGGCGTAGGAAATGATTATTCAGCATTTACTGTCATAGACATAACACAATTTCCACATAAGGTCGTAGCAAAGTATAGAAATAACGAAATTAAACCAATGTTATTTCCAAGTATTATTCATGAAACGGCAACAGCATATAATAATGCATACGTTTTATGCGAAGTTAATGATGTGGGGGATCAAGTAGCAAGTATCATTCAATATGATTTAGAGTATAATAATTTATTAATGTGTTCTATGCGTGGCCGCGCTGGGCAAATTGTTGGACAAGGATTTTCTGGGAAGAAAACTCAACTTGGAGTTAAGATGTCCAAGACCGTTAAAAAGGTAGGATGTCTAAACCTCAAGACAATGATTGAAGAAAGTAAATTAATATTGAATGATTATGAAATTATAAGTGAACTCACCACATTTATTCAGAAGCACAACTCTTTTGAGGCAGAGGAAGGATGTAATGATGACCTTGCAATGTGTCTGGTTATCTATGCTTGGTTAGTTGCACAAGACTATTTTAAAGAACTTACCGATCAAGATGTTAGAAAACGTTTATATGAAGAACAAAAAAATCAAATTGAACAGGATATGGCACCTTTTGGATTTGTATCTGATGGATTAGACACTAATAGTTTTGTTGACGTGGATGGAGATAGATGGTTTGTTGATGAATATGGTGATCGTGCTTATATGTGGGAATATATGTAAATGGATTTAGATAAGCAGATAAAACTTGGGCATTTGTTATTGGCAGATAGAAAATGTAGAGTCTGCGGTGAAATGAAAAACTTGATAGATGGATTTTACAGGACAAGAAAAGATCGTGGACCAGTTGCATCTTCTTATTCTTATGAGTGTAAAGAATGCACTATAAAGCGAATTATAGAAAGTAAAAAGAGCGTTCCAATAGGAATAAGTTGGGAATATCCTGATTGGTAGATATTCACGTCAGGTTTCCCCTGTGTAAAGTATCTTTTTAATAAATATTTTTTAGATAAACTGAGATTTCACGGAGAAAAAAATGGCGACTCCTCAATTATCTCCCGGAGTACTTACTAGGGAAGTTGATTTAACGGTAGGAAGAGCTGATAATGTTTTAGATAATATTGGCGCAATCGCTGGACCTTTTCCAATCGGACCTGTTGATTTTCCAATTGATATTGCAACCGAACAAGATTT
>JACCDW010948005.1_pt1 | contig 37744 bp, 34 predicted proteins | sample 7449781 | NCBI WGS metagenome assembly JACCDW01 (sample SAMN15323449, study PRJNA562643) | freshwater metagenome | isolation source: river surface water | place: USA:Blue River Watershed | collected 2017-08-18 | reverse complement strand
CTCCCAGGCGAGCAGCAGGTGCTGCAGCTCGCGCGCGGCCTTTTCGCTGTGCATGTGGTCGCGCTCGAGGCGGTCGATCGCGCCCAGCACCTGGGGCGCGGCCTTGACCACCTTGGGAAACAGCAGGTTCGACTCTTTGGGGTGGTGCAGGCGCTCGGGAAATTCGTCGATGTAGAACAGCATGGCCCGCACCACGTCGAAAAAGTTCTTGCGGCTCTCGTCGGGGCCGCGCTTGACCAGCATGCGCATGGCGCGCAGCATGGCGGCCAGCGAGGCGTGTTCGTCGCGGATGATTTGCAGGGCGCGGGGTGGGCTCATGGGGGTCTCCTGGGTGTGCGCCCAGTCTCGCGCAAAGCCCGCGCCCGGTTCGTGACGTGCGTCAAGAACGGCCGCTTTGGGGCCGCCAGCGTTTGAGCAGCAGGGCATTGGTCATGACACTGACCGAGCTCAGCGCCATGGCGCCGCCGGCGATCACCGGGCTCAGGTAGCCCAGCGCGGCCAGCGGAATGCCCGCGGTGTTGTAGGCAAAGGCCCAGAACAGGTTTTGCCGGATCTTGGCCACGGTGCGCGCGGAAATTTCGAGCGCGTCGGCCACCAGCGCCACCTCGCCCCGCATGAGGGTGATGCCGGCCGCGTGCATGGCCACATCGGTGCCGTTGCCCATGGCCAGGCCCACGTCGGCGGCGGCCAGCGCGGGCGCGTCGTTGACGCCATCGCCCACCATGGCCACCACACGACCCCCCTCGCGCAGGCGCGCGACCTGCGCGGCCTTGTCGCCGGGCAGCACCTCGGCCAGCACTTCACCGGCCTCGGGCACCAAGCCCAGGCGCCGCGCCATGGTTTCGGCAGCGGCGCGGTTGTCGCCCGAGATCATCACCAGGCGCAGGCCGCGCGCGCGCAGCGCCTCGAGCGCTTCGCGCGCGCCGGGCTTGGGCTCATCGCCAAAGGCCAGCAAGAGCAGGCCCTGCACGCCGCCCTCGCGCCGCTCGGCCAGTGCCGACAGGCTCGCCCCCTGCGCCTGAAAGCGCGCGAGGTCTTCGGCCCAGGGCGAGGTGTCCAGGCCTTGCGTTTGCAGCCAGGGCAGGCTGCCCAGCAGCAGGGCCTTGTCCAGCACCCTGGCCTGCATACCGCGCCCGGGCACGGCCTGCACGTCTTGCGCGGGCGGCAGCGGCAGGCCCTGCGCGGCGGCGAGCACGGCGCGCGCCAGCGGGTGCTCGCTGCCTTGCTGCACCGCAGCGGCCAGCGCCAGCGCGGTGTTGGCGTCCTGGCCTGCGCCCACGCTGTGGCCGATCAGGCGGGGCTGGCCCACCGTCAGCGTGCCGGTCTTGTCGAACGCGACGGTGTCAACGCGGTGCGCGCGCTCGAGCGCCTGTGCATCCTTGATCAGGATGCCCTGCTGCGCCGCCACGCCGGTGCCGGCCATGATGGCCGCCGGCGTGGCCAGACCGAGGGCGCAGGGGCAGGCGATGACCAGCACCGCCACCGCATGGATCAAGGCGTGTTCATAGCCCACGCCCTGCGCCAGCCAGGCGCCGGCGGTCAGCAGCGCGATCAGCAGCACCACCGGCACGAACACCTCGGCCACGCGGTCGACCAGGCGCTGGATCGGCGCCTTGGCCGCCTGCGCCTCCTCGACCAGGCGGATGATGCGCGAGAGCACGGTTTCATGGCCCACCGCGCCCACCCGCATTTGCACCAGGCCCTCGCCATTGATCGAGCCGCCGGTCAGCCGGTCGCCAGCCTGCTTGGGCACCGGCAGAGGCTCGCCGGTCAGCATGGCCTCGTCGACCTGGGTCTGGCCCTGCAGCAGCTCGCCATCGAGCGCGATGCGCTCGCCCGGACGCACCACCAGCACATCGCCCACACGGATCTCGGCCACCGGCACGCGCTGCTCGCCCTCCGGCGTGAGCAGCTGCGCGGTGTCGGGCCGCAGCGCGTGCAGCGCGCGGATGGCCTCGGTGGTCTGGCGCTTGGCACGCGCCTCCAGCCATTTGCCCAGCAGCACCAGCGTGATGACCACCGCCGAGCCTTCGAAATACAGGTGGGGCATGCTGCCCTCGGGCGCGGTGAGCCACAGCCACACCGACAGCAGCCAGCCGGCGGTGGTGCCCAGCGCCACCAGCAGGTCCATGTTGCCGCTGAGCGCCTTGAGTGCATGCCAACCCGCCTTGTAAAAGCGAGCCCCCAGAATGAACTGCACGGGTGTGGCCAACACAAACTGCCAGGCCGCCGGCAGCATCCAGTGCCGGCCGAACAAATCGCCCAGCATGGGCAGGATCAGTGGCGCCGACAGCGCCAGGCCCCAGCCCACGGGCGCAAAACCGGTCCAGGGGCCACTGGCTGGCTGCAAAGCGCCAGCGCGCGGCGCCAGCGGCTCGTAACCGGCGTCGCGGATCGCGCGCCGCAGCGCGCCTTCGCTGGCGCCTTCGGCCTGCACCGTCACGTGCGCCGACTCGGTGGCCAGGTTGACGCTGGCCTGTGTGACCCCAGGCAGCTTGCTCAGCGCGCGTTCGACCCGGGCAACGCAGGAAGCGCAGGTCATGCCCCCGATGCCGATGTCATAGGCTTGTGGTGTGGCGTTGATCTGCGTCATGTTGAAAATAACAAAAGTCTTCAAAAGTATGCTTAAATACCGCCCAGGGTATCACCGGAGAATGCAAATGCAGCAAGTTTTCACCGTCCAGGGCATGAGCTGTGGCCACTGCGTCAAGGCCGTGACCCAAGCCGTGCAGCAACTCGATCCGCAAGCCCAGGTCCAGGTGGATCTGGGCACCCAAAGGGTCGAGGTGCAGTCTGTGCAGCCCCGCGAGGCGATTGCCGCCGCCATCGCAGACCAAGGCTATTTTGTCGCGGCTTGACCGTTCACGAAGGAATTCGACCATGAAAAACAATGTCGGCGGCATCGACCGCATTTTGCGCATCACCGTGGGCGCTGCGCTGGTGATCCTGGCGGCCACGGGCACCGTGGGCGTGTGGGGCTGGGTGGGTGTGATCCCGCTGGCCACGGGCCTGATGGGCTGGTGCCCGGCCTATCCCCTGCTGGGCGTGAACACCTGCAAAAACCGCAACCTGCCGGGTTGATCCCCGCGCGCGGCAGGGCGCCACGCGCTGCGGCATGATGCGGGCATGAACACCCTGTCCGCCCCTGCCGTGGTGCAACACCCGCGTGCCGTCGAAACCCTGGTGGTGGGCCGCCCCACGCGCGATGGCGCGGGTGTGCGGCTCACCCGTGTGCTCACCGGCGAGCTGCAGCAGCGGCTCGACCCCTTTCTCATGCTCGACCATTTCGCGAGCGACGACCCCAAAGACTATGGGGCCGGTTTTCCCGACCACCCACACCGCGGCTTTGAAACCGTGACCTATATGGTGGCCGGCCGGCTGCGCCACGAAGACAGCCTGGGCGGACGCGGCCTGCTGCAAAACGGCGGTGTGCAGTGGATGACCGCGGGCCGCGGCCTGGTGCACAGCGAGATGCCCGAGCAGCAGCAAGGGCGCATGGAAGGCTTTCAGCTCTGGCTCAACCTGCCTTCGCAGCACAAGATGTGCGCGCCCGGTTACCGCGACATCCAGAGCGAGGACATCCCCGAACTCGACACCGCCGAAGGCGTGCGTGTGCGGGTCATCGCGGGCCACAGCCAGGGCGTGGCGGGCGCCGTGCACGCGGACGCCACCGAGCGGCCCACGCAGCCGCTCTACCTGGACCTGCATTTTTCGGGCGAGCAGCGCTTGCACCAGCCTTTGCCGCCCACACACAACGCCTTTGTTTACGTGTACCGCGAAAGCCTCGCCGTGCTGGGCCAGGCGCACAGCACGGTGGTGCCTGCGCAGCGCATGGCGGTGCTGGCCAACGAGGGCGATGGCGTGGTGCTGCAGGGCCAGGCGGGCACGCGTGCGCTGCTGATCGCGGGCCAGCCGCTGGGCGAGCCCATCGCGCAATACGGCCCTTTCGTCATGAACACGCGCGAGCAGCTGATGCAGGCGGTCGAAGACTTCCAGGCCGGCCGTCTCGGGCGCTGAAGACCGGGGCTGCGCAAAGCTTCTTTACAAATCTCTGCGCGGCCGCCAACAACGCGGCACATGCGTGGCGCACACTGGGCTTTCGCCTGAAGACAAGGGGTCTCGGGCATCCCAAGCAAGGAGCATGAGATGAAACACTGGATGCGCATTGGCGCGATGGGCATTGCACTGCTGGGCGCCGCGGGCGCCAGCGTCTGGGCGCATGGCCCGGACAGCCATGGCGCCCCCTCGGCGCGCCACAGCCAAAGCCTCAATGAACTCAAAACCAAGCTGCGCCTGGACGCCTCACAGGAAGTGGCCTGGAAAAGCTATGTCGAGGCCATGCAGATGATGCCCATGCACGGCGGCAAAAGCGAGCGCGCAGCCTTGCAGAAAATGAACACCCCCGAGCGCATCGACCAGATGCAGGCCCAGCACCAGCAGATGCAGGCGGAAATGAAAAAGCGCGGCGATGCGACCAAGGATTTTTATGCGCTGTTGAACAGTGAACAGAAAAAGGTGTTCGACGCCGAAACCCTGCGCATGGTCCCCGGGGTCCATGGCCACGGCATGCACCGCCAGATGCATTGACCGGCGTCGGTTGACATGGGTCAAGACAAATCGGGCTTGCGCCGATAAGCTTTTGACCCATGTCACAGATGCCCCCGCCCGAGAAGGCGGCCCAGCGCCCGCTGCTGCCGCCGATCCTGCCGATCGAACCCGACCAGCCTCTGGCCTGGTTGGTGCTGGGTTTTCGCGACCTGCTGCACAGCCCCTGGCTCAGCCTGGCGCATGGGCTGCTCATGGCGCTTGGGGGCCTGCTGATCAGCTGGCTGGCGCTGGACCGGTTCTGGCTTTTGCTGGGCCTGCTTTCGGGCTTCATGGTGGTCGCACCCATCCTGGCCACCAGCCTGTACGCCATGAGCCGTGCCATCGAGCGCGGTGAACCCGTGGGCCTGGCCCTGCTGGTGAGCACCTGGACGCGCTGGCACCTGAAACTGCAGGCCCAACCCGACAGCTACTGGGCCCTGGTGCGTTTTGGCCTGCTGCTCGCGCTGGCGGCAGTGGGCTGGGTCGTCACCTCCTCGGCCTTCATCCACCTGATGGCGTCGCAGCCCATCGACACACCCATGGATTTTCTGCGCCATGTGGTGGCCAGCCAGGAGCACCACCTGTTTGAAGGCTGGCTGGCACTCGGCGGCCTGCTGGCCGCGCCGGTGTTCGCCTCCAGCGTGGTCGCGGTGCCCATGCTGCTGGACCGGCGCGTCGGTGTGCTGCAAGCCGTGCTCACCAGCTGGAAAGCCGTGCTCAGCTACCCCACCACCATGGCCTTGTGGGCTTTCCTGCTGATGGTGCTGGTGCTGTTGGGTGTACTCTCCTTGTTTTTGGGCCTGGTCATTGTGGTGCCACTCCTGGGTCATGCGAGCTGGCACGCCTACCGCGCGCTGGTGGATGTGCAGGGCCTGGCACCGCGCCTGTCCGATGGGGAAGGCCCGGCATGATGGCCTTTTCCGAAGAGCAGTTCGCCTGGTTTGGCCTGACCATCGGCGTCGGGGCCTTCATGCTTTACATGCTGTTCATCATCGGCCAGCTGGCCTGGGAGTCGAAGGCGGGCAAATTCGGCACCTTCGTGATCTTCCTGGGCCTGGCCTTCGGCATGGTGGGTTTCATTGCCAAAGGGGTGATCCAGTGGCTGCTCGACAGGGCCTGAAAGGCGCAAAAATTTTTATCTGAATAAGCTTGTGGATAAAAACGGGGCAAGCCCTGGCTTATCCACAGGCGCAGCACTTTGGGCCAAGTTGTCCCCGCCGGCGTGACAGCGGCGGCGCACACCCGCCCACACCGTTTGAAGTCGGCTAAATGCCTGTCGCGATGAACAAATTTGGCCTTGTCCACATGCCAGTGCGGTCCTTAACTACTACCACTATGGAGAAAGATAAATAAAGAAGAAAGACAGAAACAGCCGCCAACAGAGCCTCGGCACGCAGGCTGTTAAGATTTCGCTTTCACCGCCTTTGTCCTTGTCCAATGCCCCCGTCCACACCTGCGCCCGCCTACGACATCAAGAGCGCAGACCTGCCTTTGCTGGCGTTTCAGCTCAGGACCGGCGATGTGCAGGCGGTGGCCCAGGCGCTGGCGCTGCAGCTGGCGGAAACACCGGGCTTTTTTGACCAGGACCCGGCCATCCTCGACCTCGACAGCTTGCCGGCCGAGCCCGCTGCGCTGCCATTGAAGGACCTGGTCGAGACCTTGGCCACGCATGGCCTGCGTGTCGTGGCCGTCAAGACGTCGGACGCACAGCGTCTGGCCCAGGCCAAGGCGCTGGGCCTGGCCCAGGCCGATGACCTGCGCATGCGCCGCCAGCTGCCGGCGGCTGCCCCCATGCCCGCCGCAAGCCCGGCAGCGCCGCCCGCAGCGCCCGGCCTGGTCGAAGCCATGGTGCTGGACAAGCCTTTGCGTTCGGGGCAGCAGGTCTATGCCAAAGGGCGGGACCTGATCGTGCTGGCCATGGTCAATGCCGGCGCCGAGGTCATTGCCGATGGCCACATCCACATTTACGCGCCCTTGCGTGGCAAGGCCATCGCCGGTGCACGCGGCTTCATGGGCGCGCGCATCTTTGCCCAGAGCATGGACCCTGAGCTGATCTCGATCGCCGGTGTCTACCGCACCAGCGAAAATCCGCTGCCGCCCGAAGTGCGTGGCCGCGCGGCCCAAGTGGGCCTGCAATCGACAGCCCAGGGCGACAAACTTGTGATCACCCCGGTGCAAGCCTGACCGACCGCATTTTCTTTTCAGACTGAAAGACCTCCTCCCATGGCAAAAATCGTTGTAGTGACCTCCGGCAAGGGCGGTGTGGGCAAGACCACCACCAGTGCCAGTTTCGCGACGGGCCTGGCCCTCAAGGGCTTCAAGACGGCCGTGATCGACTTCGACGTGGGCCTGCGCAACCTCGACCTGATCATGGGCTGCGAGCGCCGCGTGGTGTACGACTTCATCAACGTGATCCATGGCGAAGCCAATCTGCACCAGGCCCTGATCAAGGACAAGCAGTGCGAGAACCTGTTCGTGCTGGCCGCTTCGCAAACGCGCGACAAGGATGCCCTGACGCAAGAAGGCGTGGAAAAAGTGCTCAAGGACCTGGCCGAGATGGGCTTCGAGTACATCGTCTGCGACTCGCCCGCCGGCATCGAGACCGGTGCGCTCATGGCCATGCACTTCGCCGACGAGGCGCTGATCGTGACCAACCCCGAAGTCTCTTCGGTGCGCGACTCTGACCGCATCCTGGGCATGCTCAGCAGCAAAACCAAGCGCGCCATCGAAGGCCAGACCCCGATCAAAGAGCACCTCTTGATCACGCGCTACAACCCCAACCGCGTGGAAGATGGCCAGATGCTGTCGCTGCAGGACATCCAGGACATCCTGCGCATCCCGCTGATCGGCGTGATCCCCGAGAGCGAGAACGTGCTGCAGGCCTCCAACCAGGGCACACCCGCCATCAACATGGACGGCACCGACGTGGCCGAGGCCTACAAGGACGTGATCGACCGCTTCATGGGCGAGGACAGGCCGATGCGCTTCACCGAAGCCGAAAAGCCCGGCTTCTTCAAGCGTCTGTTTGGAGCCAAGTGACCATGTCCTTTCTGTCCTTCCTTCTCGGTGAGAAGAAAAAAACCGCGAGCGTGGCCAAGGAGCGCCTGCAGATCATCCTCGCGCACGAGCGCAGCGGTCGCAACGCCGCCGAGCCCGACTACCTGCCCGACCTGCAGCGCGAACTGGTGGCCGTGATCAGCAAGTACATCAAGATCAATCCCAACGACATCAAGGTCAACCTGGAGCGCCAGGACAACCTCGAGGTGCTGGAAGTCAAGATCGAGCTGCCCGAAGCACGCTGAAGCGATGCCCTGCAAAAAGCCCCGCCGGGTGTGAACCGGGCGGGGCTTTTTGCAGCGTGCGACTCACTGGCCGAGCAACTGTTGCCATTGCAGGCGTGCAGCCTGCAGGTTGCGTTCTTTCACATGGCCGAAGCCCTTGATGGTTTCGGGCACGCGCGCGATGTCGACGGCCCTGGCGTGCTGGTCTTTGGACAATGTCGGCAGCAGGCTTTCGACGATGGCCTGGTACTCGCCGATCAGTGCGCGTTCGGTGCGCCGCTCTTCGGTGTAGCCAAAAACATCGAGTGCGGTGCCGCGCAGACCCTTGAGCGCGGCCAGCACCTTGAAGGCTGTGCGCATGCCCGGACCGTATTTGCGCTTGAGCAGCTGGCCCTTGTCGTTGCGCTGGGCCAGCAGGGGCGGGGCCAGGTGGTAATGCACCTGGAAGTCGCCTTCGAACTGCTGTGCGATGCGTTCCATGAAACCGGTCTGCGTGTGCAGGCGCGCGACCTCGTACTCGTCCTTGTAGGCCATGAGCCTGAACAGCGACTGCGCCACCGCTTCGCTCAGTGTGGTCTTGCCCAGCGGGGCTTCGGCTTTCTGCACACGCTCGACGAAGGCGCGGTAGCGCTCGGCGTAAGCCGCGTTCTGGTAGTCACTCAGATAAGCCACGCGCTTGGCAACAAGCTCCTCGAGCGTGGCGCGTTTCTTGAATTCCACCACCTGCTGCGGCTGCAGCAGGGCCATCACCTTGTCGGGGTGCTGCGCCGCGTGGCGGCCCCACTCGAAGGCGAGCAGGTTGTTGGCGACCGCGACTTCGTTGAGCTCGATCGCGCGCACCAGCGATGCGCGCATCAGCGGCACCCAGCCCTTTTGCCAGGCATAGCCCAGGATCATGGGGTTCACATAAATCGTGTCGCCCATCAGCTGCTTGGCCATGCGGTCGGCATCGAAAGTGCTGACGCCAGCCTCGCCCACCTGCTGCGCGATTTCGGCCAGGCATTGTTCGGCAGGGTTTTGCCAGTTGCCGTTTTTCACAAAGGCCGCGGTCGGTGTGCTGTGGCTGTTGAGCGCGACACGCGTGCGGCCTTGGCGCATGCGCAGCAGGGTTTCCTTGCCGGCGGTGACGATGGGGTCGCAGCCGAAAATCAGGTCGGCCGTGGCCATGCCCACGCGCGTGGTGCGGATGTCGTCCTGGCTGCGGGCCACGATCACATGGCTCCAGGTGGCGCCGCCTTTTTGCGCGAGGCCGGCGGCGTCTTGCGTGACGATGCCCTTGCCCTCGAGGTGCGCGGCCATGCCCAGGAGCTGGCCGATGGTGATCACGCCCGTGCCGCCGACGCCGGCCACGACCATGCCCCAGGGCTGCTCGAGTGCCGGCTGTGCGGGCTCGGGCAGGGCGCCCAAACGTGCGGGCGAGGCCGCTTCGGCCTGGGCCTTTTTCCTGAGCTGACCGCCTTCCACCGTCACAAAGCTCGGGCAAAAACCCTTGAGGCAGCTGGTGTCCTTGTTGCAGGTGCTTTGGTTGATGGTGCGTTTGCGGCCGAACTCGGTGTCCAGCGGCTCGACCGACAGGCAGTTGGACTGCACGCCGCAGTCGCCACAGCCCTCGCACACGGCCTCGTTGATCACCACGCGGACAGCCGGGTCCACCATCGTGCCGCGCTTGCGGCGGCGGCGTTTTTCGGTGGCGCAGGTCTGGTCGTAAATGATGACCGTGGTGCCCTGGACTTCACGCATCTCGCGCTGGATGCGGTCAAGCAGGTCACGGTGGTGCACCTGCACGCCCGCGGGCAGGGCGGCGCCCTGGTATTTTTCGGGCTCGTCGGTGACCACGGCGATGCGCTGCGCGCCCTCGGCACGCATGCTGTGCGCGATCTGCAGCACGCTGTGGCCCTCGGGCCGCTCGCCCACGGGCTGGCCACCGGTCATGGCGACCGCGTCGTTGTAGAGGATTTTGTAGGTGATGTTGACACCCGCCGCGATGCTCTGGCGGATGGCCAGGATGCCGCTGTGGAAGTAGGTGCCGTCGCCGATGTTGGCGAACACGTGCTGCTCGTGGCTGAAGGGCTGCTGGCCCACCCAGGGCACGCCTTCGCCGCCCATTTGCGTGAAGCCCGCGGTGTCGCGGTCCATCCACAGCGCCATGAAGTGGCAGCCGATGCCGGCCATGGCGCGCGAGCCTTCGGGCACGCGGGTGCTGGTGTTGTGCGGGCAGCCCGAGCAAAACCAGGGCATGCGCTCGGCGGCCGCGCCCAGCGTGAGCGTCTGCATGGCGCGCTCCTTGGCGTCAAGCACCGCGAGGTGGGCGTCGATGCGCGCGGTGGCGTCGGCGTCGATGCCCAGTTTTTTCAGGCGCTTGGCGATGGCGCGCGCGATGATGGCGGGGCTCAGGTCGGCGTTGGCGCGCAAGAGCGTGTGGGCGCTCGGGTTCGCCATCGACCATTCGCCGCCGCTGTGGTCGGCGCCGACCTCGTCGAACTTGCCCAGCACATCGGGGCGCACATCGGCGCGCCAGTTGTAGAGCTCTTCCTTGAGCTGGTACTCGATGACCTGGCGCTTTTCTTCGACCACCAGGATCTCGCGCAGGCCGGTCGCAAAAGCACGCGTGGTTTGCGCTTCGAGCGGCCAGACCACGCCGACCTTGTGCAGGCGGATGCCCAGGCGCCGACAGGTGGCGTCGTCCAGGCCCAGGTCGAGCAGGGCCTGGCGCGTGTCGTTGTAGGCCTTGCCGCTGGCCATCAGGCCGAAGCGGTCGTTGGGTCCCTCGATCACGTTGTGGTTGAGGCGGTTGGCGCGGATGTAGGCCAGCGCCGCGTACCACTTGTAGTCGAACAGGCGCGCTTCCTGTTCGAGCGCGGTGTCGGGCCAGCGGATGTGCACGCCGCCCGCGGGCATCTCGAATTCGGGCAGCACGATGCGCACGCGTTCGGGGTCGATGTGGGCGGTGGCGCTGGACTCGACTATCTCCTGGATGGTCTTCATGCCGGCCCAGACGCCCGCGAAACGGCTCATCGCAAGCGCATGCAAACCCATGTCGAGGATGTCCTGCACGCTGGTCGGGAAGAACACCGGCAGGCCACAGGCCTTGAAGATGTGGTCGCTCTGGTGGGCGGCCGTCGAGCTCTTGGCCACGTGGTCGTCGCCGGCCACCGCGAGCACGCCGCCCCAGGGCGTGGTGCCGGCCATGTTGGCGTGCTTGAAGACGTCGGAGCAGCGGTCCACGCCCGGGCCCTTGCCGTACCAGATGCCGAACACGCCGTCGAATTTCTGTGAGCCCGCTGGCGCAAAGCCCAGCTGCTGCGTGCCCCACAGCGCGGTGGCGGCGAGTTCCTCGTTGACGCCGGGCTGAAAGACGATGTGCTGGGCCTGCAGGTGCTTTTTCGCTTTCCACAGCGCCTGGTCGTAGCCGCCCAGCGGCGAGCCGCGGTAGCCGCTGATGAAGCCGGCGGTGTTCTTGCCCGCGAGCGCGTCGCGCTGGCGCTGCAGCATGGGCAGCTTGACCAGGGCCTGCACCCCGCTCATGAAGGCCCGGCCCACGTCCAGGCTGTATTTGTCGTCGAGCGTGACGGTTTCGAGGGCTTGGCGGATCGAATCGGGCAGGGGGGCGTTCATGGCCACTCTCCTAGGGGTACAGCAATGGCCGCCAGTGTAGGCCTTTGGGGCCGACAGGTGCTTGCTTTTGAGGACAGTGAAACCCCTCAAAACAGAAAGAATATTGCTAGATAATTTGATTTATGGAAACACTCGATAAATTCGACTGGTTGATCCTGAACGAATTGCAGCGCGACGGCCGGCTCTCGAACGCCGAGCTCGCCAGCCGCGTGGGCCTGTCGGCCGCGCCCTGCTGGCGGCGCGTGCGCGCGCTCGAGGCCGCCGGCTACATCCAGGGCTACCGCGCGGTGATCGACCGCCACAAGGTGGGCCTGGATGTGCTGGCCTTTGTGCGCCTGGACGCCGAGCGCAACCGCGGCGACATCACGCGCGAACTCGAGGAGGCGATCCGCAAGATCCCCGAGGTGATCGCCTGCCACTACATCAGTGGCACCGGCACCTTTGAGCTGCAGGTGGTGGCGCGCGACCTCAACGCCTTCAGCACTTTCGCGCGCGAGGTGCTGATCAACCTGCCCAATGTGAAAGACCTGCACACCAGCTTTTCGCTGGGTGAGGTCAAGGCCGACGGCGCGCTGCCGCTGCCGCGCTGAGCGGCCAGGCTGGGCCGGGGCTCAGGGGTAGAGCCCGCGCACTTCGCGCGCCTGCAGGATGCGGGTGCAGCCGATGATGAAGGTGGCGGTGCGCAGGCTCACGCGGTGCTGCTCGGCGGTCTGCCACACCGCGGCGAAGGCCTCGCGCATGAGCTGCACCAGGCGCGTGTTGATGTCGTCTTCGCTCCAGAAAAAGCTCGAGAAATCCTGCACCCACTCGAAATAGCTGACGGTCACGCCGCCGGCGTTGGCCAGCACATCGGGCACCACCAGCACGCCGCGCTCGGCCAGGATGTCATCGGCCTCGGGCGTGGTCGGGCCATTGGCGCCTTCGATCACCAGGCGCGCCTGGATGCGCGGCGCGTTGGCGGCGGTGATCTGCTGCTCCAGCGCGGCCGGGATCAGGATGTCGCAGGGCACGCCCCAGAAATGCGCAGGCGCGATCGCCTCGGCCGGCTCGAAGCCGGCCACGCTGCCGTGCCGGGCCACGTGCGCGAGCAGGGCGGGCACATCGAGGCCGGCCTCGCGGTAGAGCGCGCCGCCATGGTCCTGCACCGCCACCACGCGCGCGCCGGCCTGCGCGAACAGGCGGGCCGCCACGCCCCCCACATTGCCCAGGCCCTGCAGCGCGATGCGCGCGCCGGCCAGTGGCAGGCCGATGCGCTGGGCCGCCTCCTGGCCCACGGTGAAGACCCCGCGCCCCGTGCCCTCCTTGCGGCCGAGCGAGCCGCCCAGCGCGAGCGGCTTGCCGGTGACGACGCCGGTGGCCGTGCTGCCGGTGTTCATCGAGTAGGTGTCCATCATCCAGGCCATGGTCTGCTCGTTGGTGTTGACGTCGGGTGCGGGGATGTCGCGGTGGGGCCCGATGACGATGCCGATCTCGCTGGTGTAGCGGCGCGTCAGGCGCTCGAGCTCGGCGCGCGAGAGGGTCTTGGGGTCGACGCGGATGCCGCCCTTGGCGCCACCGTAGGGCAGGTTGAGCGCGGCGTTTTTGACCGACATCCAGGCCGACAGCGCCATCACCTCGGACAGGGTCACGTCCTGGTGAAAGCGCACGCCGCCCTTGCCTGGCCCGCGGCTGAGGTTGTGCTGCACGCGGTAGCCCTCGAAGTGGTCGACGCTGCCGTTGTCGAGCGCGATCGGCACGTCGACGATCAGGATGCGCTTGGGCCGTTTGAGTGTCTCGACCCAGCGCGAGAGCGCACCGAGGTAGGGCGTGACGCGGTCGATTTGCTCGAGGTAGATGCCCCAGGGGCCCAGGTGCTCGGCGGCGAGGTAGGAGGGAAGGGGGTGGTTCATCGCGAAGTCCTTTCACCATGCCCGCACAGCTTAGGCTTCACGGGCCGGCCTTGTCCAAAGCCGTGGATGCCCGCTGCCCTGTGAGGGTGGCATGGGGCACCTTGCGCTGCAGCCGGCCAGGGCTGCCTGTAAAATAGGCAGTTTGCGTTGCGCCCTGCGCCGGGCGGACGCGGGCACCGCGGGTGCCGCCTTCTCTGGAGCGCCCCTTCGGGCAGATTTCGCATGCTTTACCCTCAGCAATTCGATGTGATCGTGGTCGGTGGCGGCCATGCCGGCACCGAGGCCGCCCTGGCCGCGGCCCGCATGGGCTGCCAGACCCTGCTGCTCACGCACAACATCGAGACCCTGGGGCAGATGAGCTGCAACCCCAGCATCGGCGGCATCGGCAAGGGCCACCTGGTCAAGGAGGTGGACGCGCTGGGCGGCGCCATGGCGTTGGCCACCGACGAGGGCGGCATCCAGTTCCGCATCCTCAACTCGTCCAAGGGCCCGGCCGTGCGCGCCACGCGCGCCCAGGCCGACCGCATCCTCTACAAGGCGGCCATTCGCCGCATGCTTGAGAACCAGCCGAACCTGTGGCTGTTCCAGCAGGCGGTGGACGACCTGATGGTCGAAGGCGATCGCGTGGTGGGTGCCGTCACCCAGGTGGGCATCCGTTTCCGTGCGCGCACCGTGGTGCTCACGGCCGGCACCTTCCTGGACGGCAAGATCCATGTGGGCCTGGACAACTACGCGGCCGGCCGTGCCGGCGACCCGCCGGCCGTGAGCCTGTCGGCGCGCCTGAAAGAGTTGAAGCTGCCGCAAGGCCGCCTGAAAACCGGCACACCGCCGCGCCTGGATGGCCGCACCATCGATTTTTCTCAGTGCACGCCCCAGCCCGGCGACGGCATGCCCGGCGGCATGAACGAAGAGGGCGGGGTGCCGGTGTTCAGCTTCATGGGCCGCGCCGACATGCACCCGCAGCAGGTGCCGTGCTGGATCACCCACACCAACGAACGCACGCACGAGATCATCCACTCCGGCTTTGACCGCAGCCCCATGTTCACCGGCAAGATCGAGGGCGTGGGCCCGCGTTACTGCCCCAGCGTCGAAGACAAGATCAACCGCTTCGCCGACAAGGACAGCCACCAGATCTTTCTGGAGCCCGAGGGCCTGAGGACGCACGAGGTCTACCCCAACGGCATTTCGACCAGCCTGCCTTTTGACATCCAGTACGCCCTGGTGCGTTCGATGAAGGGGCTGGAAAACGCCCACATCCTGCGCCCGGGCTACGCCATCGAGTACGACTATTTCGACCCGCGCGCGCTCAAAAGCAGCTTTGAAACCAAGCAGATTCACGGCCTGTTCTTCGCCGGCCAGATCAACGGCACCACCGGCTATGAAGAAGCCGCCGCCCAGGGCCTGTTCGCCGGCATCAACGCCGCGCTGCAGTGCCGGGGCGAGGGCGCCTGGACGCCCAGCCGAGACCAGGCCTACCTGGGTGTGCTGGTGGACGACCTGATCACCAAAGGCGTGACCGAGCCGTATCGCATGTTCACCAGCCGCGCCGAGTTCCGCCTGCAGCTGCGCGAAGACAACGCCGACATGCGCCTGACCGAGGTCGGCCGCCAGATGGGTCTGGTGGATGATGCCCGCTGGGACGCTTTCTGCCGCAAGCGCGACGCGGTTTCACGTGAAACAGAGCGCCTCAAATCGACCTGGGTGAACCCCCGCAACCTGCCGGCCGAGGAATCGGCGCGCGTGCTGGGCAAGGCCATTGAGCACGAATACAAGCTGTTTGACCTGCTGCGCCGCCCGGGGGTGGCTTACGATGCGCTGACCGGCATGGACGGCGGCCGCTACCGCAGCCCCGATGTTTCACGTGAAACGCTGGGCGAACTGCTGGAGCCGGTGATCGAGCAGGTGGAGATCGCGGCCAAGTACTCGGGCTACATCGACCGCCAGAAGGAAGAAGTCGAGCGCGCCGCCCACTACGAGCACCTGCGCCTGCCAGCCGACCTGGACTACATGCAGGTGACTTCGCTCTCGATCGAGGCGCGCCAGAAGCTGGCCAAGCACCGGCCCGAAACCCTGGGCCAGGCCTCGCGCATTTCGGGCATCACGCCGGCCACCATCTCGCTGCTGCTGATCCACCTGAAAAAAGGCGGCTTCAAGGGCTTCCGCTCGCCAGCGGAAGAGGGCCAGCCGGCATGAGCGATGCCCTGACCGTCCTGAAGTCGGGGGCGGCCGAACTCGGCTTGAACCTCAGCGACGCCCAGTTCGAACAGCTCATGGCCTATCTGGCTCTGATCCAGAAATGGAACAAGGTCTACAACCTGACGGCGGTGCGCGACCCGCAGGAAATGCTCACGCACCACCTGCTCGACAGCCTGACCGCCATCACACCCCTGGTTCGCCACACGGGTGGGCGGGCCGCCAAGGTGCTCGACGTCGGTTCCGGCGGTGGCTTGCCCGGCATTGTGCTGGCGATCTGTCGCCCCGAGCTGGATGTGAGCTGCGTGGACACGGTGGGCAAGAAGGCCGCCTTCATCCGGCAGGTGGCCGCGGCCCTCAAATTGCCGAATTTGCGCGGCGTCCATGCCCGGGTCGAAATCCTCACCGGACCGTTCGATGTGGTTTGTTGCCGGGCCTTTGCGGCATTGCCCGATTTCGTGAGCTGGTCGCGCGGCGCGCTGGCCGAGCAGGGCGTCTGGATGGCCATGAAGGGCAAGCACCCGCAGGCCGAAATCGAGGCTTTGCCCCCCGATGTGCAGGTGTTTCACGTGGAACCTTTGGCCGTGCCAGGGCTCGACGCCGAACGCTGCATGGTCTGGCTGCGGCCGCTGACGCCGGCCTGATCGGCCCAGGGTCCCTGGCGCGCCGGGGCCTTGGCGTACACTCGCACTTCCCTGGGCCGTCTTCCAGGGATCCCTTTTTCAGTCCATCCATGTTTTTCGGCATCTCGGATTACGGCGCTTTCGCGGCGGCCATCGTGCTGTTCCTGGCCATTCCCGGCCCGGGCAACCTCGCGCTGATCACCTCCACCGGCAAGGGCGGCGTCCGTGCGGGCCTGGCCGCCACCTTCGGTGTGATCGCGGGTGACCAGGTGCTGCTGTGGGCCGCGGTGGCGGGCGTCGCGACCTTGCTGGCCACCTACCCGGCGGCCTTTGCCGCGGTGCAGTGGTTGGGCGCCGTCTACCTCGCCTGGCTCGGTTGGCAGATGCTGCGGGCCCAACCCGGCGATGCGCCGGTGCTGAACATCCGCCCGCGCCAGTATTTCCGCCAGGCGCTGATGATCACCTTGCTCAACCCCAAGGCCATCGTGTTTTACATGGCGTTTTTCCCGCTGTTTGTGGACCCCCAACACCACCTGGGCCTGCTGAGTTTCGCGGTGATGGCGCTGACGATTGCCGCATTGACCTTTTTGTATGGCCTGGGCATGACCCTGCTCACGCACCACCTGGCCGAGCGCATGCGCGCTAACCCGCGCATCGGCAACGCGCTGGGCAAGCTGGCCGGCGTTTTCCTGATCGGTTTTGGCCTCAAGCTGGCCATCGCCAAATAAAGACAAGGCGCCACCATGGCCAAAATCTTCTGCATTGCCAACCAAAAGGGCGGCGTCGGCAAGACCACCACCACGGTCAACCTGGCCGCCGGCCTGGCCAAGCTCGGCCAGCGCGTGCTGCTGGTCGATCTGGACCCGCAGGGCAATGCCACCATGGGTTCGGGCATCGACAAGCGCCAGCTCGAACTCAGCGTTTACGACGTGCTGCTCGAATCGGCCAGCATCGCCGAGGCGGCGGTGGACGGCGGCCAATGCGGCTACAAGGTGCTGGGCGCCAACCGCGAACTGGCCGGCGCCGAGGTCGAGCTGGTCCAGCTTGAGCGGCGCGACCAGCGCCTGAAAAACGCGCTGGCGGTGGTCGATGCCGACTACGACTTTGTGCTGATCGACTGCCCGCCGTCGCTGTCGATGCTCACGCTCAACGGCCTGTGCGCGGCGCACGGCGTGATCGTGCCCATGCAGTGCGAGTACTTCGCGCTCGAAGGCCTGACCGACCTGGTCAACACCATCAAGCAGGTGCACGCCAACCTCAACAAAGAACTCAAGATCATCGCGCTGCTGCGCGTGATGTTCGACCCGCGCATCACGCTGCAGATGCAGGTCAGCGACCAGCTCAAGGCGCACTTTGGCAACAAGGTGTTCGACACCGTGATCCCGCGCAATGTGCGCCTGGCCGAAGCGCCCAGCTATGGCCTGCCCGGTGTGGTGTTCGACGCCTCGGCCAAGGGCAGCCAGGCCTATGTGGACTTCGCGCGCGAGCTCGTGCAGCGCGCGCCCACGCTCTGAGCCCATGGGCGCACCGACGGTCCTGATCCTGCCGGGCTGGCAAGGCAGCGGCCCCGGGCATTGGCAGATGCGCTGGGCCCAGCGCCACGGCTACCGCGTGGTCGAACAGGACGACTGGCAGCGCCCGCGCCGCGGCGACTGGCTGGCGCGGCTCGACGAGGTCGTGATCGACACACCGGGACAAGGCGCCGACATTGTGCTGGCGGCCCACAGCCTGGGCTGCATCCAGGTCGCGGCCTGGGCGGCGGTGTCGCGCCACACCGCGCGCATCCGCGGCGCCCTGCTGGTCGCGCCCGGCGATGTGGAGCGCACCGACCTGCGCGAGCAGATCCCGGGCTGGGCGCCGATGGCGCGCGCGCGCCTGCCGTTTGCGGCGCGCGTGGTGGCCAGCAGCGACGACCCGTTCATGGCCTTGGACAGGGCGCAAAGTCTGGCCCGCGACTGGGGCGCACAATGGTCGGACCTTGGCCCGGCCGGCCACCTCAACGCCGACAGCGGCCTGGGCGACTGGCCCCAGGGCCATGCCTGGCTCACCGAATTGTTCTAGAAAGAAGAAAGAAAACATGGTCACCAAGAAACCCAAAGGCCTTGGCCGTGGACTCGAAGCCCTGCTGGGCCCCAAGGTCGAGGTGGTGGAGGGCGCCGCGGCGGCGTCCGAGGCCGGCACGCCCATGCTGATGGCGCTCGACAACATGGTGGCCGGCGTGTACCAGCCGCGCACGCGCATGGACGAAGGGGCCTTGTACGAGCTGGCCGAGTCGATCAAGGCGCAGGGCATCATGCAGCCGATTCTGGTGCGCCAGCTCGGCGAAGGTCCGAATGCCGGCAAGTACGAGATCATCGCGGGCGAGCGGCGTTTCCGCGCCTCCAAACTGGCCGGTCTGAGCCAGGTGCCGGTGTTGGTGCGCGATGTGCCCAACGAGGCCGCCGCCGCCATGGCGCTGATCGAGAACATCCAGCGCGAAGACCTCAACCCGCTCGAAGAGGCACAGGGCCTGCAGCGCCTGATCCGCGAATTTGGCCTCACGCACGAGGCCGCGGCGCAGGCCGTGGGCCGCTCGCGCAGCGCGGCCAGCAACCTGTTGCGCCTTTTGAACCTGGCCGAGCCGGTGCAAACCATGCTGATGGCCGGCGACCTCGACATGGGCCACGCGCGCGCGCTGCTCGCGCTCGACAAGGCCACGCAGATCACCGCCGCCAACCAGATCGCGGCCAAGAAGATGTCGGTGCGCGAGGCCGAGAGCCTGGTCAAGCGGCTCAGCGCCGAGTTCAACCTGGTCACGCAAAAGCCCAAAAAGGAAAAGTCGCGCGATGTGCGCCGCCTGGAGGAAGAGCTGTCGGACCTGCTGATGGCCGCCGTCGAGGTCAAGGTCAAGAAACGCGTCAAGCGCCTGGGCAAGATCGAGGAGATGGGCGAGCTCAGCATCCAGTTCGGCTCGCTCGACGAGCTCGGCGGCTTGATCGGCAAGCTGCGCGGCTGAGGCCCGAGGGCATCCCATGCTTGCGCGCTGGTCGCCCGTCTTTCCCCTCTGGCGCGAGGGCGATGGCGTGCGCGAGATTTCGCGCCGCACCTTCCTGGCGGTGTACATCCTGATCGCGCTCGTCACGGGCGTGAGCGTGAACTTGCTGCCCTCGAGCAGCGGCGATCCCCGCGTGATGCTCGCCCTGTGCGGCGGCCTGCTGCTGCTGTTGCCGCTGGTGTGGTGGCGCGTGCCGGGTTTGTTCACGCTGCTGATGCACGCGGTCACCGCGCTGGCGCTGCTGATGGTGACCTACAGCGCGGCGCACACGGGCGGCATCCATTCGCCCGCCATGGTCTGGCTCAGCATCTTGTCGGTGCCGGTGCTGATGTTGCGCGGCCCCGGCCCGGCGATTGCCTGGATCGGCCTGATCGAGCTGACCACCTTCGGCATGCTGCAGGCCACCGAGCAGGGCTGGATCAGCGCGCAGGCCAACACCTCCAGGGAAGGCGTGCCCTGGGCCGTGCTCAACCATGTGCTGGCCTTGCTCAACCTGATGGTCTCGGTGGCCATCTACCACCGCCTGCACACCCTGCAGATGAAAGAGCTGCGCGCGCGCAACCGCGAACTGCAGGCCACGCACCGCGCGCTGCTGCAGGCGCAGGCGCACAAGGACGAGTTTGTGGCCGCCGTCGGCCACGAGTTGCGCACGCCCATGAACGCGATCCTGGGTTTCAACAGCGTGTTGCGCAGCGAGCTGGCGGACCGGCCCGAGCAGGTCGAGGTGGTCGACCACATCCGCCGCTCCACCAGCCATTTGCTGCAGGTGGTCAACGAGATCCTCGAGTTCTCGCAGCTGCAGGCCGGCAAGGTGCAGCTGCTGCCGCACGATTTTGATTTGCCGGCCGCCCTGCGCGAGCTGGCGGCGCGCTACCAGCCCCTGGCCCATGCCAAGGGCCTGGGCTTTGAGCTGCGGCTCGCGCCCGAGGTGCCGGCCCATGTGCACATGGACCGCCAGCGCCTGCGCCAGGTGCTGGGCCTGCTGCTGGACAACGCCATCAAGTTCACCGCGAGCGGCCAGGTGCAGCTGCGCGTGTCGTGCGCGGCCCCATGCCTGCGCCTGGAAGTCAGCGACACCGGCTGCGGCATCGCCCTCGACCGCCAGGCCCACATCTTCCGGCGCTTTGAACACGCCGATGTGCAGACCAACCGCACCCATGGCGGCACCGGCCTGGGCCTGACGATCTGCGAGCAGCTGGTGCGGCTGCACGGCGGGCGCATCGGGCTGGAGAGCGCGCCGGGCGAGGGCACCACCTTCTGGCTCGAGCTGCCCTGGCGCCCGGCGCTGGCGGTGCAGGCGACGCCGCCCGAGCCAAGCCCTGTGTTCAAGCTGCCGCCCGTCCTGGACGTGCTGGTGGTCGATGACAACGCGGTCAATCTGATGGTGGCGCAATTGCAGCTGCAAAAAATCTGGCCGCAGGCGCGCGTGGTCACCGCCGGCTCTGCCGCCGAGGCCCTGCAGCGGCTCGACGCACAGGCCTTCGATCTGGCCCTGATCGACATGGTCATGCCCGTGATGGACGGACCGGAACTGACGCGGCAAATCCGCGAGCGTTTTCCGGCCATCACCGCGCGCATGCCCATCATCGCCCTGACCGCCAACACCCTGCCGCAGGAACACGCGCGCTGCCTCGAGGCCGGCATGGACGACGTGGTCCACAAGCCCATGGATGCCGAGGCGCTGGTGCGCGCCGTCGGCCGCCAGTTCATGCGGCGCCAGGAGGGCGCATGAGCGGGCCCGACCTGTCCACCCCCCTGCCGTCGCTGCTGATTGCGCGCTTGCCGCGGCGCTTTCGCCAGGGCCGGCGGCCTTATGTCTTCGTGTTCGCGCTGTTGATCATCGCCACCTTGCTGGTGTTCACGCTGTTCAACCCCTATCCCCACGCGCCCCTGCTCTTTTTGCCGATGGTGGCGCTGCTGGTGCTGCTGATCGCCGCCATCCAGTGGGGCATGGCGCTGGCGCCCGCGATCCACATCGCGACCGCGGGCGGTGCCGTCTTGCTGGGCTACGTCATCTGGCACACCGGCGGCGTGTTCTCGCCGCGCCTGGACTGGCTGCTGCTGCTGCCGCTCACGCCGTTTTACGTCATCAGCCCGCGCGCGGGCACGCTGTGGGCGCTGGCGGTGCTGGCGCTGCAGCTGGCGATGGCGGCCATGACCTTTCTGGGTCTGGTCCCGCCCTTTCAGGAAAAAGAGCAGGACGTGCTGTCCTCGTGGTTCACCTTCAGCATGGTCACCAGCGTGCTCATCATCGTGCCCCTGCTGTACGAACGCCTGTACCGCCAGGCCATGCTCGACAGCCGCCAGCACCAGCGTGAACTCGAGCGCGAACGCGTGGAACTCGAGCGCACCCTGCAGACCCGCGAGCTCTTCATGGCCACCGTGAGCCACGAACTGCGCACGCCGATGAACGCCATCCTGGGCTTCAACGCGCTGCTCATGTCGCGCGTGCAAAACAAACCCGAGGCGCTCAAGGTGCTGCAGCACACCAGCCAGTCGGCCGAGCACCTGATGACGGTGATCAACGACATCCTCGACTACTCGCAGCTGCAGGCCGGCAAGCTGGAGATCCATGCCGAGACCTGCGAGCTGCGCCATGTGGCCCAGCATGCCTTTGACCTGTTCTTGCCGCGTGTGCAGCACAGCGCGCTGCGTTACCGCATCGAGCTCGACCCTGAGCTGCCGACCTGGGTGCACACCGACCGCCACCGCCTGATGCAGATCCTGGTCAACCTCCTGGGCAACGCGCTCAAGTTCACCCACCAGGGCGAGGTGGTGCTTCGGGTGCAGTGGCTCAAGCCCGGCGTGCTGTTCGCCGTCAGCGACACCGGCATCGGCATCGCCAAGGAGCAGCAGCCGCGCATCTTCCGCCGCTTCACCCAGGCGGACCACGGCATCCAGTCGCGCTACGGCGGCAACGGCCTGGGCCTGGCGATCTCGCGCCAGCTCGCCAGCCTGCTCGGCGGCGAACTGGGCTTCGAGAGCGAGCTTGGCGTGGGCTCGCGTTTTTGGCTGCGGCTGCCGCTGCTTGCCTGCCCCGCGCCTGCGCGCCGCCCGAGCAGCCGCCCCGAGGTGCGCACCGCCGAATTCGCCTGGCGTTTCCTGGTGGTCGACGACCACGCCATCAACCGCCTGCTGGCCCAGCAGGTGCTGCGCGCCGCTTGGCCCCAGGCCGAGATTGTGGAGGCGGCCGATGGCCAGCAGGCGCTCGAGCGCCTGCGCGAGGGCGCTTACGACCTGGTGCTGATGGACATGGTGATGCCGGTGATGGACGGCATCGTCGCCACGCAAACCCTGCGCAGCAGCCTGCCCGAGCCCGCGCGCCGGGTGCCGGTGCTGGGCCTGACGGCCAATGTGAACCCGAGCGACCTCGAGGCCTTCCAGCGCGCCGGCCTGAGCGGCCTCATGCTCAAGCCCTTCGAGCCCGCCGCGCTGTGCGCGCGCGTCGAGCAGCTGCTGCTGCAGCGCGCCGCCTGAAGCGCGCGCTGCCGGGCCTCACTGGGCGAAGATCTTGCCGGGGTTGAGGATGTTGTCGGGGTCGAGCGCGCGCTTGAGGGTGCGCATCATCTCGACCGCGCCGTCACCGGCCTCGTCGCGCAAAAAGCCCATCTTGTGCAGGCCCACGCCGTGCTCGCCGGTGCAGGTGCCGCCCAGGCGCAGCGCGCGCGCCACCAGCTGGTGGTTGAGCGCTTCGGCGGTGGCGAATTCCTGCGCGTTGTCGGGGTCGATCAGGTAGCCGAAGTGGAAGTTGCCATCGCCCACATGGCCCACCAGGAAGTAAGGAATGCCACTGGCGTCGGCCTCGGCGATCGAGTCGAGCAGGCAGTCGGCCAGCTTGCTGATCGGCACGCAGGTGTCGGTGGAAATCGCGCGGCAGCCGGGCTTGCTCTGGATGGCCGCGAAATACGCGTTGTGGCGCGCGGTCCACAGGCGGGTGCGCTCTTCGGGCGTGGTCGCCCACTCGAAGGCCTTGCCGCTGTGCTCACTGGCGATCGCCTGCACCGTTTCGGCCTGTTCCTTCACGCCCGCGGGCGAGCCGTGGAACTCCATGAGCAGCATGGGTTCTTCGCGCAGGCCGAGCTTGGCATAGGCATTGACCATGCGCACGGTGTTGTGGTCGATCAGCTCGACACGCGCGATCGGCACGCCCAGCTGGATGGTTTCGATCACGGTGTGCACCGCATCCGCGATGCTGGCGAAGGAGCAGATGGCCGCCGAGATCGCCTCGGGCAGCGGGTAGATGCGCAGCGTGATCTCGGTCATCACGCCCAGCGTGCCCTCGCTGCCCACCATGAGGCGCGTGAGGTCGTAGCCGGCGCTCGATTTCTTGGCGCGTGTGCCGGTGCGGATCGCGTTGCCCTGGGCGGTGACGACTTCGAGCGCGAGCACGTTCTCGCGCATGGTGCCGTAGCGCACGGCATTGGTGCCGCTGGCGCGCGTGGCGCACATGCCGCCGATGCTGGCGTCGGCGCCCGGGTCGATCGGGAAGAACAGGCCGGTGGACTTGATCTCCTCGTTGAGCTGCTTGCGCGTCACGCCCGGCTGCACCGTGACGGTGAGGTCTTCGGGGTTGATGGCCAGCACCCGGTTCATGCGCGAAACATCCAGGCTGATGCCGCCTTGCACCGCGAGCAAATGGCCTTCGAGCGAGGAGCCCACACCAAAGGGGATCACCGGCACCTGGTGCTGCGCGCACAGCCGCACCGCGTCTTGCACGTCCTCGGTGGATTCGGCGAACACCACGGCGGCCGGCGGCGGCACCGTGGTGAAGGCCGATTCGTCGCGGCCGTGCTGCTCGCGGATGACCTGGGCGGTCGAACAGTTGGCGCCAAAGCGGGCTTGCAGCGCCGCGATCAGGGCCGGGGGCACCTCGCGCAGCGCGAGCGTGGGCATCAGGTGGGCGGTGGGGGTGGGGGCGTTCATCGCGGTCTCCGAATCGGGCCGCCAGTGTACGCCTGCCAAGCGCGAAAGCGCTGGCGCGCGTGCGTCAGGCCAGCGCTTTCGCGGTCCGCGCCAGACAAGCCCCCCAACATGCCCGACAATGCGGCCCATCCGTGCGCCGCCAACACCCGCACACCCAAGAGGACCACCATGGGCAACCGACTCACCCAAATCGCCACCCGCACCGGCGACAACGGCACCACCGGCCTGGGCAACAACCAGCGCGTCTCCAAGAACAGCCTGCGCGTGCACGCCATGGGCGATGTGGACGAACTCAACTCCCACATCGGCCTGCTGCTGTGCGAGGACCTGCCGTCCGACGTGCGCGACCTGCTGGTCGAGATCCAGCACCAGCTTTTCAACCTGGGCGGCGAGCTGTCCATTCCCGGCTTCGAGCTGCTCAAGCCCGAGGCGGTGGTGGCGCTCGACGAGGCGCTGGGGCACTACAACGCGCAGCTGCCCAAGCTCGAGGAGTTCATCCTGCCGGCCGGCAACCGCGCCGCCGCCCAGGCCCATGTGTGCCGCACCGTGGCGCGCCGCGCCGAGCGCGAGGTGGTGGCCCTGGGCAACGAAGAGGCGATCAACGACACGCCGCGCCAGTACCTCAACCGCCTGTCGGACCTGATGTTCGTGCTCGCGCGCGTGCTCAACCGCATGCACGGCGGCGACGATGTCTATTGGCGCAGCCAGCGCATGGCGCAGGGCGGCTGAAAACCGAACGGCCGTGCTGTCGCCTAGGTGCATGCGCCCCGGGTGACAAGGCCCTCGCGGCGCTGCTACCCTGCGCCGCATGACGACCCCCACCACCTCTAACCCGCCGTACGTCCCGCAAATCCGCCTGTACCAGGAGTGGCTGCAGGCCCAACGCGGCCTGCGTTTTGACGACTACCACGCGCTGTGGCGCTGGTCGGTGACCGAGCTCGACGCCTTCTGGCAAAGCATCTGGGATTACTTCGACCTCCAATCGCCCACGCCCCACAGCGCGGTGTTGGCCAAGAACGTGATGCCCGGCGCCCAGTGGTTCGTCGGTGCCCAGACCAACTACGCGCAGCAGGTGTTTCGCCATGTGCAGCCGGCGCACGCGGCGGGTTTTCCGGCCCTGATCGCGCGCAACGAGAAAGGCCAGCACACCGAGCTGAGCTGGCCCGAGCTGCGCCGCCAGGTGGCCGCGCTGGCACTGCACCTGCAGGCGCAGGGTGTGCAGCCGGGCGATCGCGTGGCGGCTTACCTGCCCAACATCCCCGAGGCCATGGTGGCCTTTTTGGCCACGGTCAGCATCGGCGGCGTGTGGAGCATCTGCGCGCCCGACATGGGCACCAACGCCGTGCTCGACCGCTTCAAGCAGATCGAGCCCAAGGTGCTGATCGCGGTCGACGGCGTGAGCTATGGCGGGCGCGATCTGGACCGCATGGGCGTGGTGCAGGAGCTCAAGAACGCGCTGCCCACCGTGCAGCATGTGGTGCTGCACGACAACCTGGGCCGTGTCGACCTCGCGAGCAGCGATGTCGCTGCCAGCGCGCGCCTGTCGCGCATCACCGCGCGCGACGACGCGGCGGTGCAGGCCTTCGAACCGATGTGGCTGCCCTTTGACCACCCGCTGTGGATCGTCTATTCGAGCGGCACCACCGGCCTGCCCAAGCCCATCGTGCACGGCCATGGCGGCACCGTGATCGTGGCCCTGGCCAACAAGATCCTGCACAACGACGTGGGCTGCAGCTACCACCCCAACACCTGGGGCGAGCGTTTTCACTGGTACAGCTCGACCGGCTGGGTCATGTGGAACGCCCAGGTGGCGGGTCTGCTCAACGGCGTGACCTGCGTGATCTACGACGGCAACCCCGGCGGCAGCAAGGACAACCCCGACTGGGGCGTGCTCTGGCGCCTGGCCTCCGAACAAGGCGTGACTTTCTTTGGCGCGGGCGCGGCCTTTTATGCCAACTGCCAGAAGTCGGGCGTGGACCTCGCCCATTGCGGCGACCTCTCGCGCATCCGCGCGCTGGGCACCACCGGCTCGCCGCTCTCGCCCGAGACCCAGGTCTGGGGCACCGAGCAGTTTCGCAAGGTGCGCGCCGCGCACGGCGACCTGTTTGGCGGTCAGGACATCTGGTGGTGCAACATCTCGGGCGGCACCGATTTCGCGGGCGCCTTCGTCGGTGGCCACCGCGAGCTGCCGCAAGAGCCCGGCGTCATGCAATGCCGCGAGCTCGGCTGCGCCGTGGAGGCCTGGAACGAAGCGGGCGAACCGGTGGTGGGCGAAGTCGGCGAGCTGGTGTGCACGCAGCCCATCCCCTCGATGCCGCTGTATTTCTGGAACGACCCGGGCAACGCGCGCTACCTAGCCAGCTATTTCGAGATGTACCCGGCAGGCCATGGCCGCAAGCCGGGCGGCGGCGACGGCCCGCCCGAGATGGGCGGCGTCTGGCGCCACGGCGACTGGCTGCGCATCGGCGACGCCAAAGGCCAGGGCGAAGGCTGCGTGATCTTTGGCCGCAGCGACGCCACCATCAACCGCCACGGCCTGCGCATGGGCACGAGCGAGCTCTACAGCGCGGTCGAGGCCCTGCCCGAGGTCATGGACTCGATGGTGGTGGACCTCGAGTACCTGGGCAAGGACAGTTACATGCCGCTGTTCGTCGTGCTGCGCCCGGAGACCGCGCTCGATGAGGCGCTCAAGAAGCGCATCAACGACGCGATCAAGACCGCACTCAGCCCGCGCTTCATCCCCAACGAGGTCTTCCAGGTCGCCGAAATCCCGCGCACGCTGTCGGGCAAGAAGCAGGAGCTGCCGATCAAAAAACTCATGCTCGGCCACCCGCTGGAGAAAGTGGTCAACAAGGAAGCCATGGCCAACCCCGGTTGCCTGGACTGGTACGTCGCGCTGGCCCAGGCGCACCTGGCCAAGGCCCCAGCCTGAGGAGCGTGAGCATGCAGGCTTACATCGTCGCCGCCTTGCGCACCGCGGGCGGCAAACGCGGCGGCCGCTTGAGCGGCTGGCACCCGGCCGACCTGTCGGCCCAGGTCATCAACGCGCTGCTCGACGCCACCGGCGCCGACCCCGCCCGGGTGGAAGACGTTGTCTGGGGTTGCGTGAGCCAGGTCGGCCAGCAGGCCAGCAATGTGGCGCGCAACGCGGTGCTGTCCTCGCGCCTGCCCGAATCGGTGCCCGGCACCTCGGTGGACCGGCAATGCGGCTCCTCGCAGCAGGCCCTGCACTTTGCGGCGCAGGCCGTCATGAGCGGCAGCATGGACGTGGCGATCGCCGGCGGTGTCGAGAGCATGAGCCGCGTGCCGATGTTCTCGCCCAACAGCCTGGCCGAGAAAGCCGGGCTGGGTGGCTATGGCGGCGAGCAGATGGCGCAGCGCTACCCCGGTGTGGTGTTCAGCCAGTTCGCGGGCGCCGAGCAGATGGCGCGCAAGTACGGCCTGAGCCGCGACCAGCTGGACGCCTACGCCCTGCAAAGCCACCAGCGCGCCGCGCAGGCCCGCAGCGGCTGGGCCGGGCAGATCGTGCCGGTGGCCGCACGCAGCGCCGAGGCGGGTGACTTGGGCGAGCTGCACACGCAAGACGAGGGTGTGCGCGCCAACGCCACACTCGAAGGCGTCGCCAGCGTCAAGCTGCTGCAAGACGGTGGCGTCATCAGCGCGGCCAATGCCAGCCAGATTTGCGACGGCGCCTCGGGCGTCATGGTGGTCAACGAACGCGGCCTGAAGGCCCTGGGCGTGCAGCCCCTGGCCCGCATCCACCACATGAGCGTGCTGGGCCACGACCCGGTCATCATGCTCGAAGCGCCCATCCCGGCCACGCAGCGGGCCTTGCAAAAAACCGGCCTGCGCCTGCAGGACATCGACCTGTACGAAGTCAATGAGGCCTTCGCCAGCGTGGCCCTGGCCTGGCAAAAAGCGCTCGATGCCGACCCGACGCGCCTCAATGCGCAAGGCGGCGCTATTGCCCTGGGCCACCCGCTGGGCGCCTCGGGCACACGCCTGGCGACCACGCTGGTTCATGCGTTGCACCAGACGGGCGGGCGCTATGGTCTGCAGACCATGTGCGAAGGCGGCGGCATGGCCAATGTGACGGTGTTCGAGCGCTGCTGAGCGCTCAGAGCAGCTGCCCGATCGCTTCCACGTCTTCGGCAAACATCTGGCCTTTTTCGGCCAGCACCACTTGGCGCTGCCCGTTCAGCAGCAGTGTGATGGGCAAGCCCTTGGGCTTGGGGAACTGGCGCCGCCATGACGGACTGGCCCAGGCGGCGGGGAAGGTGTAGCCGCGCTTGTGCAGGTAGGCGCGTGCTTCCTCGGCCGTCTTGTCGATGGACAGCGCCACCATGTTCAGACCGCGTGGGCGCTGCGCTTGCCACAGCGCCTGCATGCTTGGGCTTTGCAGCGCGCAAAAAGGGCAGGTGCTGGCCCACCAGTACACCAGCAGCGGCTGCCCGGCCGGCGCGCGAAACGGCGTGCCGTCGAGCAAGGCGATGTCGGGCACATGGAGCACGCTGCCCACTTTGGGCAGCGCCGGGGCGCGCGCTTCGAGCGCGGCTTCCGAATCGCTTTGGGCTTGCGCGCCGCCACTGCTCAAGCCGCCCAGGCCCAGCCACACGCTGGCCTGGCGGCGGGTGATGCCGGTGGGGTGGGTGTGCATGCGGGTCTCCGGGTGGGGGCGTTGCCTGCATTGTAGGAATGGCCCCTGGCAGACCGCGCCCATGCAAAACGGCGTGCCGCTCTCGCCTGCACGCCGTTTGTTTTGGCTGAACCGAAATCAGTTCTTGTGCAGCTCGGCGTTGAGTTCGCCCCAGCTCTTGTTGCGCGGGATGGCGTGCAGCGCGCCCGACTGCGAATCGCGGCGGAACAGGATACCGTTCTTGCCCGACAGTTCCTTGGCCTTGACGGTGCTGCCGTCGGGCAGCTGCACGCGGCTGCCGCCGGTGATGTAGCAGCCGGCTTCGACCACGCAGTCGTCGCCCAGCGAGATGCCGATGCCGGCATTCGCCCCCAGCAGGCAGCGCTTGCCGACCTGGATGACTTCCTTGCCGCCGCCCGAGAGCGTGCCCATGATGGACGCGCCGCCGCCGATGTCGCTGGCGTCATCGACCACCACGCCCGCGCTGATGCGGCCTTCGACCATGCTGGCGCCCAGGGTGCCGGCGTTGAAGTTGCAAAAGCCTTCGTGCATGACGGTGGTGCCGCTGGCCAGGTGCGCGCCCAGGCGCACGCGGTCGGCGTTGGCAATGCGCACGCCGCTCGGAATCACGTAGTCGGTCATCTGCGGGAACTTGTCCACGCCCTTGACTTCGAGCATGCGGCCGGCAGCGCGGGCCTTGATGCGGGCGGCGGGCACGTCGGCAATCGCACACGGCCCGAAGTTGGTCCAGGCCACGTTGGCCAGCAGGCCGAAGATGCCGGCCACGTTGGCACCGTGCGGCTGCACGAGGCGGTGGCTCAGCAGGTGCAGGCGCAGGTAGGCGTCGTGGGTGTCGGCGGGCGCGTCGGCCAGGCTTTTGATCTCGGTGCGCACGGCGACCACGGTGGTGCCGCGCACGGCGCAAGGCTTGAGCGCTTGCGCCACGTCGGCGCCCAGGGCAGCCACGGCTTCAGCCTCGGAAAGGCGCTGACTGCCGCTGGCGGCGATGCCATCGGCCAGTTCGGGGGCCGGGAACCAGGTGTCCAGCACGGTGCCGTCGGCCGCGAGGGTGGCCAGGCCGATGGCGCGGGCGCCGGTGGTGACGAAGGTGCTCATGGGTGTTTTCTCCGCAGCGAATTTTTCAAAACCCCCGATTATCGGCGAGCCGACTCAAGACGGTTTGCGGTTGACCAGCACAATCCCCAGCGCCACCAGGCTGAGCGCGACCAGCAGCGTGGTGGTCACGGCCTCGCCCAGCAGCAGGGTGCCAAACAGCAGGGCAAACAGCGGGGTCAGGAACACGAACACCGAAATCCGGGTGGCCGGGTAGCGCCCCAGCATCCACATCCAGGCCAGGTAGCTGGCAAAAGCCCCGATCACGGTTTGCGCCAGCATCGAGCCCCAGGCCAGCGCATTCCACTGGAAGGACCAGGTCTCGCCCAGCGCCAGCGACAGCCAGGGCATGCACACCGCGGTGGTGGCGATTTGGTAGAACAGCAGCTTTTCGGGCGAGATGCGCGTCAGGCCCGTGGCGCGGATGCTCACCGTGGTCAGGCCCCACAGCGCACCGGCGGCCAGGCCCAGCAGGTCGCCCGCTGCGCTGCCGCCGCCCAGCCCCTCGCGCATCGCAAAGGCCACCGCCACAAAGGCGCAGGCCAGGCCCAGCCACTGCATGGGGCGCAGCCGCTCGGACTTCACAAACAGCGGCACCAGCGCCGCCACCCAAAACGGCGAGGTGTAGAGGAACACCGTCAGCCGCGAGGCGTTGGTCAGGCGCAGGCCCAGGTAGATGCAGGCGAATTCGGCGGCAAACAGCACGCCCGCCAGCAGGCCGGGCCAGAGGCTGCCGTCGCGCGCGAACAGGGGCACGCCCCGCACACGGCACCACACGAGCAGCAGCAAGGTCGCGCCGATGGCGCGCAGGCTGGACTGGAACAGCGGGTCGACCTGGTCCATGATCGACTTGACCAGGATCTGCTGCAGACCCCAAAACATGCAGCAGGCCAGCAGGATGCCCACGGCCAGGCCGTCCAGGTGTTCTTGGCGTTCAACAGGCTTCATGCCCCGATTGTGAAGCGCCGCAGGGCCCGGCCCTGTCATCCGCGTGCCGCTAACATCGCCCCATGCTTTTGCCCCATTTTTCTGCGCTGGGCGCAGGCCCCACGGTGCTCATGCTGCACGGCGCGGCCGGCGGCCACCGCAGCTTCGCGCCGCAAATCGAGCGTTACGCCCTCGAAGGCTACCGCGCCATCGCCTGGGACATGCCGGGCTATGGCCTGTCGGCACCGGTCGAGCCTTATGGTGTGCGCGGTCTGGCGCAAAGCTGCATCCGCCTGATCGAGGCTCTGCAGCCGCCCGAGGCGCCGCCGGCGCAGCGCGCGGTCGCGCTGATCGGCCACGGCCTGGGCGGCATGGTGGCGCAGGAGGTGGTGCTGCGCCGACCCGATCTGGTCGCTCGTCTGGTGCTCACGGGCAGCACCAGCGGCGACCCCGATGCCTGCTGGGCCAAAGACGCGCAGGCCCAGCTCGCGCAACTCGCGCGCAGCGACATGGGGCAGCTCGCGCACAGCGTGTTGGCAGACCAAACCGGCCCGCTGGCGCTGGCCGAGGGCGTGGCCCTGGCGCGCCACTGCATGGCGCGGGTCTCGCCCGTCACCTACCGCCTGGCGCTGCAGGCCCAGGCCAGCTTCGACCGCGACGCCATGCTCGCGCAGATCCATCTGCCCACGCTGCTGATCGCGGGCCAAAGCGACCGCTGCGCCAGCGGCGCGGCGATCGCGCGCATGGCGGGCAAAATCCAGGGCAGCCGCTGGGTGCAGATGCCGGGCGTCGGCCACTGGCAACACCTGGAGGCACCCGACGCGTTTGACGAGCTGGTGCTGGACTTCCTGCGCGAGCCGCAGGCGCGGCCCATGCACTGAAGCCCCACACAAGCCGCCGCGCCCCACAAAAAACAGAGAAGCCCGCACCATGCAAAGACGTGACCTGCACCGCCTGGCCCTGGCCTGGGCGCTTTCGGCCTGGGTCGGCGCGGCGCCCGCGCTGGCGGCGGCCCGGCGCCCGCTGGCCGGGCCCCGCTGGCAGAGTGACCCGTTCGCGCTGGGCGTGGCCAGCGGCCAGCCGCGCCCCGACGGCGTGGTGCTGTGGACGCGGCTGATGTTCTCGCCGGCCGACGCCGCACTGCAGGCCAGCGCGCACAGCGTGGTCTGCGAGCTTTATGCCGACGAGGCCCTGCGCCAGCCGGTGCGCCAGTGGCAGATCGAGACCGACGCGCGCCGTGCGCACAGCGTGCACCTGATCGCCAGCGGCCTGCAGCCGGGCACGACGTACTGGTACCGCTTCGTCTGCGGCAACGCCACCAGCCCGCTGGGCCGCACGCGCACCGCCCCGCGCGAGGGCGATCGCGTGGGCCTGCTGCGCATTGCCCAGGCCTCGTGCCAGCACTACGAGCAGGGCTGGTATGTCGCGCACCGCGAGATCGCGCAGCGCGACCTCGACTTCGTGTTGTTCCTGGGCGACTACATCTACGAAAGCAGCAACCCCCAATACCGCCTGCGCGCGCACCAGGGCGGCGTGCCGCAGACCCTGGACGAGTACCGGGCGCGCCATGCGCAGTACAAGGGCGACGCCGACCTGCGCGCCTGCCACGCGGCGCACCCCTGGGTCATGACCTGGGACGACCACGAGGTCGTCAACGACTACGCCAACGACCTCGACAACCGCTACAGCGACCCGCAGGTCTTCCTGCGCCGGCGCGCCGCCGCCTACCAGGCCTACTTCGAGCACATGCCGCTGCGCATCGGCCCCGACGCCGAGCAGCCGCACCGCATGCGCATCCACGAGCGCATGGTCTGGGGGCAGCTTGCCGAGCTCTGGACGCTCGACTGCCGCCAGCACCGCCACCACCAGGCCTGCCCCGACCCCAACCGCGGCGGTGCGCGCGTGGTGGTCGGCTGCGATGCGCTGCAGGATGCCGGCCGCAGCATGCTGGGCGCCGAACAGGAAGACTGGCTCCTGCAGGGCCTGGCCGCGAGCACACGGCGCTGGAAGATCCTGGGCCAGTCGACCCAGATGAGCAGCTCGGGCGTGGCCACGCCGATGGGCCGCAGCAGCTTCAACGACGCCTGGGACGGTTACCCGCTGGCGCGCGAACGCCTGCTCGCGGGCATCCAGCAGGCGCGGCTGGAGGATGTGCTGGTGCTCGGCGGCGATGTGCACATGAACGTGGCGGCGCAGCTGCGCCTGCGGCCCAACGACGAGCGCTCGCCCATCGTCGCGAGCGAGATCGTGACCACCTCGGTGAGTTCGCGCGGCATGGGCGAGAGGCTGCTGGCCAGCATCCGCGACCACAACCCCGACCTGTGCCATGCCCGCGCCGACGAGCGCGGCTACACCTGGCTCGAGGTGCAGCCCGAAGGCGTGCGCGCCAGCTTCCGCGCCACGCCCTTCCCCGCGCGCCAGGACAGCGTGCTGCGCGAGCAGGCGCAGTTTCTGGTGCAGGCCGGGCGCGCCGGCGTGGTCCGCGCCTGAAAAAAAGCCCGGCACCCGGGGGGGTGTCGGGCCTGGGGCCGAGGCGCTGCCTTCAGCGCACCAGCAGCACGGGCACCTTGCTGTGCGAGAGCACCTGGGTCGCGACCGAGCCCATCAGCAGGTTGCCGAACAGGCCATGCCCGTGCGAACCCATGACCACCATGTCGAACTTGCCCGAGCCGGCGGTTTTGCAGATCTGTTCGCCGGCGTGGCCCACCTTGGCGATGGTCTTGGGGTCGATGCCATGGCGCTGCAGGAACTGCGTGGCCGGGCGCAAGACCTTCTCGGACTCTTCGCGGTAGTAGGTGTCGACGGCTTCCTTGCCCACCATGCTGCGCGCATGCGAGGGCAGTTGCGCTTGCACCGTCAGCAGCGTGAAGCTGTTGTGGGCGCCAAACAGGGCTTCGTGCGTGACGAGGTAGGCCAGCATTTTCTTGGTGTAGGCGCTGCCGTCGACAGCGAGCAGGACTTTCATGGGGTCTCCTTCGTTTGGACAGGCCGCCACTTTAGTGCATGCGCGCCCAGTTTGGCTTGATGACCGTCAAGACCGTCATTGCGCAGGGCCGATCGCCGTCGGCACCGGCAGCGTCAGTTGCGCGGCAAAGCGCGCCTGTTCGCCCTTGGCGGCGTAACCCAGGGGGTTGGCGACAACGCGGCAGCCCGCATGCACATAGTCGCTGGGGCAATGCAGGTGGCCGTGCAGCCACAGCTGGGCCTGCGCCAGCCAGTCGTCGAGCGCGTTGCAAAAGCCGGCCGTGCTGGGCATGTGCCCGTAGCGCGGGTCGGCGCTGCGCAGGCTGGGCGCGAAATGTGTGACGACCACGGTGGCGCCGGCGTGGGGCTGGGCCAGGGCCTCGCGCAACCAGGCCTGGCAGGCCAGCGCCTGCTCGCGCACGGCCTCGGCCAGCCAGGGCGCGCCGGCGCGCGTGGTGCCGGTTTTGCGCAGGTGGTAGTTGGCCGCGCGAAAAGCCTTGTCGCGCGCCTTGAGCTGCGCACCCAGGCCCGCCGGTGGCGCGTGCGCGGGCAGGGCCCCGGCCAGCGCCGGCGCGCGCTGTCCGGCCAGCGGGCCGAGCGCATCGAAATCGGCCCAGAGCGTGGTGCCGACAAAGCGCACGCCCTGCCAGTGGTGGGTTTCGCGCTCGAGCCAGACGATGCCCAGGCGCTCGCAGCAGTCGCGCAGGCGGGCGTGCGCGGCATCGAAATCGAGGCCGTCGTACTCGTGGTTGCCGGGCACGAACAGCACCGGCACCGGCCAGCCGCGCCGCGGCGAAAAGCGCCCGAGCCCGAAATCGGGGTCGCCCAGCGCGGTCAGGGCCGAGCCGCTTTGGTAGGAGCCGATGTCGCCCGCGAGCACCAGCAGGTCGGCGTCCGGCGCGGGCGTGGGCACAAAGCCGGGCTGGCTTTCGAGGTGCAGGTCGGACAGCAGCTGCAGCCTCATGCGGGGCCTCCGCTGCGCTCGGCGCTGAAGGCCGCCTGCGCGACCTCGAGCAGTTGCTGGCGCAGCCACTGGTGCGCCGGGTTGTGCGCATGGCGCTCGTGCCACAGCGCCTCCACGTGCACGGGCGGCACGTCCAGCGGCAAGTCGCGCACCACCAGCTGCTCGCCCATGCCGGTGGTCGGCACGAAGTGCAGCGGCAGCACCGTCAGCAGGTCCGAACTCACCACCACGCGCCCGGCGGTGAAGAACTGGTTGACCGTGAGCACCACGCGCCGCTGGCGCCCGATCGAGGCCAGCGCCTCGTCGACGTAGCCGTAGGGCCGGCCCGAAAAACTCACCAGCAGGTGGCGCGCCGCGCAGTAGCGCTCGAGGGTGAGCGGCGCTTCGGCCAGCGGGTGGCCGCGGCGCATCACGCAGACGTATTCGCCCGCGTACAGGCGCTGGTGCGCGAAGTTGACCGGTTCGCCGGTCTGCGCGCGCGCCGTCAGGTCGGTCAGCACTGCCGGGAAGTAACCCAGCGCCAGGTCGGCGCTGCCCTCGGTCAGCAGGCGGCGCGGGTCGCGTGTGGTCAGTGGCACCACGCGCAGCGAGACGCCGGGCGCTGCCTGCTGCAGCCGCCCCGCGAGGCCGCCCATGAGCTCGGCGGCCGTGGCGTCGGCCATCGCCAGCACAAAGGTGCTGCTGGCCTCGGCCGGCACAAAACTGCTGGGCGTGATCGCGCTTTGCAGCTGGCGCAGCGCCTCGCGCACATGGGGCCACAGCGCCAGCGCGCGCGGTGTCGGCTCGATGCCCTGACCGGCGCGGCGCACGAGCTCGTCGCCCAGCGCATCGCGCAGCCGGCGCAGCGCATTGCTCACGGCCGGCTGGGTCAGCGCGAGGTGGCGTGCGGCGCGTGTGAGGCTGCGCTCGGCCATGACCTCGTCGAACACGCGCAGCAGGTTCAGGTCCAGCGTGCGGAAGATGGGCAGGGGGCGCGGCGGCTTGTTCATCACTGTCATGAATGGTACATATTTTGAATATAAAGTTGAACAACACTCGTATTAACCCTAGTATTCGGGCTGTGGTTTTGCGAATGTCTGCGGCAAAACCGTCCAGAAAGAAGGGAAGAGAACATGAACACACCGACGCACACCGCCGTGAACGGGGCCCTGAGCCCCCGTCCCGAGCGCACCTCCTCGCGAGCCCTGGCCACCGTGCTGCTGGCGGCCGGCGTTTCGGCCTTGGTCGTCGGCGCCGACCAGTGGATGGAGCCCTGGGCCGAGCGCCATGTGCTGGCCGCCTGGATCGCCCTGTGGGCGATCGCCGTGGCCGCGATCGCGGTGCTGCGCGGCGCCACCCGCGCGCTGGCCCGCCAGACCATGCAGGCGCTGGACGCCTGGTCGGCCAGCCTGGCCCAGCGCCGCGCCGACCGCCGCCTGTGGACCATGGCGCAAAGCGACGAGCGCCTGATGAGCGATCTGCAGGCCGCCATGGACCGCGATGTGCAAGGCCCGGCCCAGGACGTGCTGACGCTGACCCAGCGCCGCGCCCAGCGCATCGTGCGCAACCGCCTGCACTACATCTGAACGGCCCCGCGCCGCTGCGCAAGCCTCCTTCGGGAGGCTTTTTTCATGCCTGCGCGCCTGGGCCGGCATCCGAAGGGGCACAAAAAAACCGCCCCGGTTTGTGGCCGGGGCGGTGGGCGGGCGCCGCGCCGTTTGGGCGCCGCACCTGATTTTGGGGCCGATCAGGCGGCCAGGCGTTTTTCGAGGTCGGCGCGCGTGTCCAGCAGGGCCTTCGGCAGGCCCTGGGCCAGCTTGGCGAAGTGCTCGTCGTGCAGCTTGAACTCTTCTGCCCAGGCGGCCTTGTCGATGCTGGTGACCTTGGTGAACTGTTCGGCGCTGAATTCGATGCCGTTCCAGTTGATCTCGGCGTACTGCGGCGCGATGCCAAACATGGTCTGCTGGCCCTGGGCCTTGCCCTCGAGGCGGTCGATCACCCACTTGAGCACGCGCATGTTGTCGCCGTAGCCCGGCCAGACGAAAGAACCGCTCTCGTCCTTGCGGAACCAGTTGACGCAGTACAGCGCGGGCAGCTTGTGGCCAGCGGCCTGCTGCTGGGCGCCGATGTCGAGCCAGTGCTGGAAATAGTCGCTCATGTTGTAGCCGCAAAACGGCAGCATGGCGAAGGGGTCGCGGCGCACCACGCCCTGCGCGCCAAAGGCGGCGGCGGTGGTTTCAGACCCCATGGTCGCGGCCATGTAGACGCCCTCGGTCCAGCTGCGCGCTTCGGTCACCAGCGGCACGGTGGTGGAGCGGCGGCCGCCGAACAGCATGGCGTCGATCGCCACGCCCTGGGCGTCGTCCCAGGCGGGGTCGAGCGCGGGGTTGTTGGTGGCGGCAATCGTGAAGCGGGCGTTGGGGTGGGCGGCCTTGGCACCGGTTTCCTTGGCGATTTGCGGCGTCCAGTCCTTGCCTTGCCAGTCGATCAGGTGATCGGGCAGTTTGCCGGTGTCCTTTTCCATGCCTTCCCACCAGACGTCGCCGTCGTCGGTCAGGGCCACGTTGGTGAAGATCACGTCCTTGTGCAGGCTCAGCATGCAGTTCGGGTTGGTCTTCATATTGGTGCCGGGCGCCACGCCGAAGTAGCCGGCCTCGGGGTTGATGGCGACCATCTTGCCGTCGGCGGTGGGCTTGATCCAGGCGATGTCGTCACCGATGGTGGTGACTTTCCAGCCTTCAAAAGCCGCTGGCGGCACCAGCATCGAGAAGTTGGTCTTGCCGCAGGCGCTGGGGAAGGCCGCAGCCACGTGGTACTTCTTGCCCTCGGGGCTGGTCACGCCCAGGATCAGCATGTGCTCGGCCAGCCAGCCGTCGTCCTTGCCCATGGTCGAGGCGATGCGCAGCGCAAAGCACTTCTTGCCCAGCAGCGCGTTGCCGCCGTAGCCCGAACCGTAAGACCAGATCTCGCGGGTGGTGGGGAAGTGAACGATGTACTTGGTGGTGGGGTTGCAGGG
>JACCDW011341502.1_pt1 | contig 37785 bp, 39 predicted proteins | sample 7449781 | NCBI WGS metagenome assembly JACCDW01 (sample SAMN15323449, study PRJNA562643) | freshwater metagenome | isolation source: river surface water | place: USA:Blue River Watershed | collected 2017-08-18 | reverse complement strand
TTCCCAACTCCTTGGCCACTTCTTGACAACACACAGCCAGGAATCGCAGTTTTTCTGTAATCTCAGAAGCTAGCGTAATATCTACTCTAGTTTCTTGGACTTCAAAAGGTTTGCCTTTAATGGGCATAGACTATAGAGAAATCGTGATGAAAGTTTAAGCATCATCCTCATCTTCTTCTTCATCTTGTTGATCAGGAATATACGTATTGCGGCCCTGTAAAGAGAACCATCCTGCTTTCAAGCGTTCTTCGATTGTCTTATATCCCACACTGACACTCAATAGTTTATCCTTCAGGAGAAGAGGACGCTTCCGATATTGAACTAAGAAGTTTACCCAGAAAGCCTCTACTTGTGGCCATTTGCTTTCGTGCTCCTCCCACAAACTATACAACATATATCCTGTAAAATGTTTGGGATTCCAGAAACTATCTTGTAACTTCTTGGCCGATAATTTATCTTCTCCAGGATTCAATCGCGTTTGTTGCGCTTTTTTATAAATACTGATGATTCGTTTCAAAAGTTTGCGAGAACGTTCTTTCTGTTGTTCGCTCAAAGGTTTGCGTAATTTTTCTCGGAGGTCATCATATTTATCACAGAAACATTCAGGACCCCACAAGGTTCCTGCAATAAGACAGACAGCATCTCGTAACGTGCTATAGCGTTTCGTCCCATCTCCAATACTTGCATTGTCATCCACACGACGCAGTCCCCAAATTAATCCCATATCGTCTTGATTCGGTGCATCATCGAGGAGTAATACCTCACACGCATATTGCACAAGCGGTGATAGGAACCGCATTGAATGAAAACGTTCCCCAGACGATAAGACAACGCCATTTTGTAGACGATCAAAAATTTCAATCCGTTCTTCCTCATTCGCACCCGAATAAATTAACACAGGGACGTTGTAATGATAAATATTGTATTGAACATCTTCTGGTAAATCATTAAAATATTGATCATTTACGCTGAATTTTCCTGTGCAGAACCGAACAAATGTCTCAATTCGTTGATTGCCATCTTCAATAAAGTAAACATTGGCACCAGAAAGATCAGTAGCAGATAAAGTGACACTTGAAATAGGTAGGTTTCTAACAATAGTATCAATAAGACCTGTGCGATGTTTTGCATCCCATACGTAACCACGCTGATGTTTAGGGACGCGAAGTTTGGGTTTTGCAGAAGTTCGCCATTCCACAAATCGTTTGATGGGCCATTGAGTTGTAATATAATGAACAGGCATAGACTACATAAGTATAGTCAATACGTTTAGGTTTTTTCCGCCAAAGCTTCATCCATTTCAACAGGAGTTGGACTTAATGGAACATTTCCCTTGGTTAATCTGTAGTTTTCTTCCTCGATACACCAGTCTTTCCACGATGTATTGACAACTTCTAATTTTTTATCTTGTTCATCCCAATAGGCTACAAAGACTCCCGCATAGCCACCTTCTTCGTGCCAATCGCATCGAATCCACACATCGTGATATGTTTCAGCTAGATATTCAAATAGGTTCGTTGGAGGACTCCAGGCTGTCGTAAAGGATATGATCATTCCTTCATCTCCTACAACTTTTTCTTTATAATCGTAACGATCCCATTTCGTTCCCCAGTTTGTACAAGACCATTCATACCAGTCAACCCCCTCTGGCTTGGGGCGAAGTTTTTCAAAGGAAAACTGGGAATCTACAAACATTTGAATATGCTCTTCATTTGCACCGATACGGACATCACACCAGCAATCGTTGGGCATAGTATACCTACTAGATTCAACTATTGCTTAAGTTCTTACACACTTTTCACCAAACGTTTCATTGTTTTGCCGCGTTTCAAAGCAGACTTGATAGGTTTGTTCCGCAATCTACGAGACGCCAATTGTCTCGAGATCCGTCTGTACTTTGTTGATCGCGATTCCTCTGCTTCACGGAACTTAGTGGGAGCTGATTTATAACTCACGTTGCGTGAATTGTTTCCTGTAGTATTGCTCGGGAAACGAACACCTGTTTGTTTGAAGGCGGTGGTTGCGGCTTTTCCGCGTTTGTGCGGAGGAACCCATTTGCCAGACATCTTCTATTTGGCCAAAAGATATCTTCCATAGGAGAACATTTGTCGTAGCGCGATTTTTTGAATGGGATCAAAGTGTTCGAACATTGAATTCATCCAGTCCACAATTCTCTGTTTTTTCTTCAGACACGCGTGCAAATACAATTTCTGGTAAATATACTCCCACGGATAGTTTTCGTCCAGATTCTCCCTATAAAACTCCTGGAGTCCTTCTAAATTGTCTTTCTCAATCATTGTCTTACAAAGTTTCAGAAAGGCTTCCATTTCTACTTTAGTGTTTGCGCGTTTTTTTAGATTTGCGCGCCTTTTTCGATTTTCTTGTTTTTCTGGGTTTGCGTTTTCCTCCTAGTTTTCCCTTTTCCAATGACTTTATATAATTTATTTGGTTACGAATGCTTGAAAATTTATGTTCTGCGACTGAAAATAGATTCTGTCTTCTATTTTCTAAATAGGCATCTCTATTCGCGGCAGCTTTATTTACAGCAGCTCTATTGGCAGCGGCTTTATTTGTAGCAGCTCTATTCGCGGCAGCTTCATACCGCTGTATTTGTCTTTCTTCACGTTTTTGTCTTCTCTTAATTAGGTTCAACTTCATATTTGCTTCTGGCAGATCATAGTATTCAAGTAATTCTAAAGACTTTTCAGATGTTTCTTCGGCTATATCCCAAGGAGTCTTATAGTCATTATTTTCAGTAAAAATATCTTTATCCGCCCCGTTCTCAAGAAGTAACTCCATTATTTCTGTAGATTCATCTAGAACTGCTAAATGTAGCGGCGTATTCCCCTCCTCATCTTGAATATGTACATCCGCATTATTCTCTAGTAATATTTTTATACAATCAATCTTATTATATTCTATTGAAATATGGAGTGCTGTTTTTCCTGAAGCATCTACACTATTTATATCAGCACCCTTCTCAAGATATTTTTGAATATTTTCACAAGCATATTCTCTGGGAGCTTCACGTAAATAAAGACTATATATTTCTTTCTCGTTTTTTTCTTGATTCATATCTACTCTAGAATTGTATTTTTTTTACACAACCGGATAAGAAGCCATCATTTGGATTCCACATTGGCCAGACGGATTGAACTTGGCCCCACGACCCAAACGGATGTAGCCCTTTTCACCCCACGAATCACCCCACGAATTCTTGACTTTGTAGTACTCCTTGCCAGCATCCGTACCATAGCCTACTGCAAGAACGCCGTGATCAAGCTGCGTACCGCAGGCAGAGTCCATTACACCACCGGAATAGAATTGGAAGACACTTTGATCGGCTTCGACCGCAACAGAAACAGGCTGCTGCACGATCGCCGTCTCCAAGGCAACTTCCGAATTGGCCGCAACATCCTTGAATCCAGAGAGAGTCGCCGCAACAGGTTTTCCCTTCGACTCACACGTATTGGGACCTGTGGCGGTGTAAGGATAGGCAGCTTCCGTGGTAATACCCTTATTATCAATGATGTATTGGAACGCATCATCCATCAAACCACCATTGCATCCCTGGTTCCCTTCTGCAGTGGAGCAGTCGACCAATTGTTGTTCAGAGAGAGAGACAAGAGAGCCCTTGGACAAAAACCACGCACCTTCCACAGAACCGGTTGTTGAGAACGCCCAGCAGGATCCGCACTGCTCCTGATTTTTGACCGGCGTGACGGCACCCTTCTCAGTCCAGTCCACGGAAGTCGGGTTGGCGGTACCATTGAAAGGACCCTCAACCTGTTTGCGCAAAGACGTCTTCTTCGGTTTTGTCAAGCCACCCACATAGCGAGCCTTGAATTCGTCCGCCGTTAAGTCGGCAAACTGGTTCACACCCATCGTCCAACTATGATTACCATTGTTGTGCAAGATAATCTTGGCCACGTTGGCAGTGTAGACGGATTCGCGGTAATCACGTTCTGTCGGTGCATAGACCTTTCCATTCTGGGTCATCCATTGATCAAAGGTGGGTTGCGAAAAGGCTGCGGCGAAGATGGTCAGGGCTTTGAGCATTCTATGCTGGAAGCTTTGACTTTTTTTTAGATCGGGAGTTACCAAATCCAAGAAAGATATAAAAGTAAAACAGATAGATGGGAACATCCGTGCACACACGCGTGAGCATAGGCTCCTTTCCAATAATCTCCTTTATTGTGGTAGTGCCAACTGATCGCGTAGGCCCCTACACCTGCGAGTTGAATCCAAACATACGGAACAAAGACATCAGTAGCATAGGCTGCGTTCAAATGGGTCCAAAGTAAGAGTTGAACCCAGGTCATATCCAAGGTTCGAAGGAATCCATAGGTGGGGTTTTTCCAGTAGACCTCTGCAAGATAGGATCCAATGCAGACACCTGTCCCCAGGGTCCAATAGCCATTTACAATACCAATAAGTCCTGTGTAGCGTCCAAGAAAAGATATCTTATGAAGAAACTGGGCTTGTTCAGAAGGTATGACTTCCATTGAATGAAGATAATAGGGAGCATTTAGGTTTTTTTTTGGAATAGGGGCACCCTACTTTAGTAATAGGGGCACCAAGGACCAGGGCAAGGACCACGCCAGAAGTGACGTCTCCATCCCCAATAAGGTCTGTATCCGTAGGGCCACCCACCATTGGGGTTCCCAGAACCCCAACCCCATCCTCGTCCCATCCCTGGCCACCCCCAACCACCCCCAGGACCATAGACGACGTAGGTGACAAATCCTTCTTTATCCACAGACGCCGAAGGGGACATTAAGAAGGAAGCGACTAAAATAACCGCAACGATTGCCATCGTTTTCCAGCACATGCTACGCTTCTACTTAGGCATCATCTTCTCCTGTTTGCACAACATCATATCCACCCTCTCGTTCATAGACATCCATTTGTTCACCGAACCGAGTAATTCCCGCGGCCTGCATAGCCTCCTGTTCAGAAACATACTGATTGGGATCGTAACGCCAGATGGCTTTGGTTCCACCGACCGCCCATTTACCCATACCCAGACGTTGAAGCATATTGTCCAATTTCCGCTGTTCAGGGGTCATCTCATTTTTGTCACGGATGATTTTGGTTTTTTCCTTTTCAATACGATCCTGGATCATTTCACGGATTTGTTCTTCACTATAGGCAAGACCTTCTTGTTTGTATTTGAGTAAACAGGCTTGTAAGATCTTCGCGGGCATTTTTGCAGGGATCGTGATGGAGGAACTGGGAACGACAACACCCGTTGCATTGCTAGGAATATGATTGGGCATAATAAATTCTGCAAAGACACCTGCCGTCATCGCTCGTTGTAAAAATCCGGATGCCAAGGCGCCACCACGTACAACACTAGGTCTGAGAATCTTGATAAAAAGAGGGATCAGGATAGAGAGTTTATCAATGACTTCTTTCATCTTTGCTTTGATAAAAATATCCGTCTTTGGAATATCCTTGGCAATGTCAAATAAATACGAGGTGTGAAGTCTGTGCGCCTTTTCAATATCAACTACTAATTCAGAACCAAATCCGGAGGCAGATTTCATTAACAATCGGACACCTGTAAGAGAAATGGACGCCTGTGTTGTTTTTTGCAAAATCCGTTGGAAAGGGACCAAGAAATAGGTACGAAGGGCTTCTCCTAGCTCTTGAGGAGGCAGCTTCATTAACTCCGCATAGACTCCAAAGGTATCCTCACCCAGACGTGTTCGTAACTCATTTTCTAATGTAATAGCCTTATTGGAAAGACCTGCAAAGGCATTTACGATATCCACGCGCTTTGCATCAGGAGCTAAGCTAGAAACTGCAACAAGTGTTTCACGTAAAACTTCTTCATAGTCTTCAAACGGAGCGGGCAATAGACTCAACATTCCACGTAAGTTTTGGATCGGCTCTGGGATCGTGTCAGGTTGTTTATAAGGAAGAATTTCTCTTCGTTCTACATCAATCAAGAGGGTTTCAAAGGTCTCTTTGTTAATTTCAGAGATACCTGCTTCTCGCAAGGCTTGAATTTCCTGATTCGCCTTTTGTTCTATTTCCGTCGTATACTCTTCATCGTACTTTTGTTGCTTTTTGCCTTCTTTTGCAAAACGGCGTGTGGGTGGAGGCATACGCGGATCTTCTGGGAACTTGAACTCACACCAAGGACATACATTGTCATACCCAGGCTCGTGTTGTTGTCCTATGCGAGGGCCTCGGAAACAAACACGAATAAAAAGTCTGTACATAATGGAAGCATCCGCTTTTCCAAAGATTCGTTCCAATTTTCGGGGTGTCATATGGACATACAAAAGGCTTCCACGAGGACCTTGAGGAGGAAGAGGGGCCGGTAATTCAGGCAAGTTTCCTTTTGTCATCCAAAATTCTGCAGGTGTGAGAAGATTGCTATAACAACAGGATGCTTCTGCATATCCCTTACCTTTTTGATATTTGCCAAATGTTGCTGCATAAATGTGAGCTTGTTTGATATAGGCTCGTACTTTCTCTTCTATACTTGCAGATTCAGCAATCGTAGGAGCTTCCGCTTCCGCCGTCAGTTCTTTTGTGACGATAAAAGGAGCAGGTGTGAACCCATAGGGAATCAAATCACGAGGTCTTCCCAATGCTGATTCATAACCAAAGGTTTCAATTAAATATTGTTTCTTATCAATGATATCTTGTTGAACATCAGGAATTTCCGCAAGTTGTTCTGTAAAGCTTTTGAGGTACAACATAATTTCTTTCATTCGTGCATTTGTGGATGCGATGCTTTGGTACCCCGTAACGTCCCAAGGTGCGACTCGTTTTCCAATGCTGGAAATTGCACACGCAATATATTCCATACCTGTCAGAGGTTTGCTTGCATCTGGATCTCGCGGATACCCTGTGAAGCTTGGGTTTGCACACGATTGTTCTGTGTAGCGAACCACATACTCAGGTACCTTGGTTTGTACATCAATGAGAAGAGCAGCTCCACATAAACTGACCAAAATGCGCGCTTTGAAGACGTCATAATCAGTGGCCGCTTTTCCACTTGCTTTCAAGGCCTTTTGACTTTTTGCATATTTTGCACGATCAGGGACAAGGGCAAGAGCATTGCGAACGCGAGAAATCATCTTTTCATAGGATTTCCGATCAGGGAAAATACCCACGATGGCTGCAAGTTCATTGATCGTATTTAAAATAAAGACATCTTCCTCAGTGGTGGTGGTAACTTTCTCTTCTTCTTCTGCTTCGGTGCTAAGAGCGCGTTGAAGTTTCTCTTCCTCTAACGCATCTTCATCAACTAATACACCACGTCCATCTAAGGGTCTACCATTATCATCTGTACCAATATTACTATCATATTCGTAGGAAGCAATCGCTTGTCCACATTGCTTGCAGATGTATTGCCCATTAAAGCGACCCCCTCCAAAGTTTAAGATAATTTCTTTGTGGATGACATCACGTTCTCGTGGTCTTAAAAATTCTTGCAGAAGCAAGTATTCGTGTTCACAAAGTAAGTGGTGGGGGGGTTCTCCATTGTTGCACCAGAGCCAATGGTTCTCTTTTTTGAGTTTGTACATCGTGATAAATTTATTTAAGCAGATCATTCGTTCTGCATTGTTTTCTATGCGACGAATCTTATTCAAATCTTTTACGTGCTGACAAGGGTTGACTTGCGGAGGCTCTCCAGCATCTTGAAGTTTCTTTTCTTCCGCTAACTTGGCGTAAACACCTTCCATAAACAAATCACGTTCTGCACGAAGACGTTCTTTTGCTACTTCTGGATTTTGAGCAAGTGTATTGAGGAGCAAATCAGGATAATAGATATATAAATAGGCGAATTTTGCCAGATCAAAGTAAGCATAGGATTTGTGACGTTCATTAAAATCACTGAGTAATTCTTTCAAAATGGGTTCACCTGTTTGATCTGAGGTTAACGTTTTAAAAAGCTCATAGGATCTCTGTTTGTCCAATAAAGAATTTGTCACAATTAATTTTCGTTCTTTTCGTTCTTCTGCAATGCTTGCACGAAGGTCTTTTAACATTTTGGTCACAGCCAATCGGTAAACATTGACCTTTGCATCTAACACAAGCTTCTGCTCAAGTGTAAATTCAGCCTGCAGCAATCCAAAAGATCGCAAGAAAGGCATAAGATCTCCAATTCCACCCCCATAAATGGCTTGACCTTTGAGCCAATCCGCAATCTCTGTATTTCCTAAGGTACTTCCATCAAAATTCACAGAAATAATTTTATTGGCTTCAGGAATATCTGTAATAGGCCCAGCATCATCCAAAATAGATTTCATAGGGGTCATCTGCATCATCGCGTAGGCCACGTCATACGCTAGAAGTCCTGAACGAATGTATCCTAAATCACGGATATATTTCAGAGGAAAAAGTAAATAACCCTTAATTTCAGCAGTATCAGCTTCTTCCACCTTGTGCGTCAATCCAGTATCACCATAGCGTCCATATCGTGCGGCTAAGGCACGCAAAAAACTAAAGCGGATACGTCCAACGCTGCTGGCATCTACCATCTTGTCATTGCCTGCCATCAAGACGGGCAATCCACTGAGTGTCTCCCCCTCGTCTGCATCTTTGGGAAGTTCAAGACGAAAAAAATCTTGATCATATTTAATATCTTTTACATCATCATCTTCTCTCACAGGTGCAATCACAACGAAATATTTATTAAAATAGCCTTGCCAGATAGTAATCCATCGTGGAATCTTTTGTTGCGTTGTACCAGGAACAACAACCTCCGTGAGACCATCTTTTAATTGTGTATCTAGATAACGATCTCCTTTCGTAATCACATCTGGAATATAGTATAAACGGATGGCTTCATCTGGGATTGTTTCAGGATCTCTTCTATACTCAGGGCTTGTAACAGGTTGTAATGCGCCAAACGAGTGATCAACGTAAATTGCACGAGCCACTTTTAGAATTTTCTTGGCCAAGGGAAATTCTGTTTTTTCCAAAAGTTCCACCAATGTCTGGAAAGCAACGGGTTTTCTTCCAACAGGTCTATCACCGCTATATCTCACGACATCATTGCGTAGACCTAACATTGTCCAGACAAGACGTGTGATTGCACGAATCCGTCTTGTACTTTTCTGTGCTGCAGGATCTAATTCTTTGATGCGTTCTCTCAACATTTCATTGATTTGTTCGTCATCACTGAAAATACGTTCCCAAACAGGAATTGCACGAGCTGTGTAAAGTCCTACCACAGGCTCATCATCGGGAGCTTCTAAGTCTTCTAAGAACTCAAAATCAAACATTTCCTCTTTAACTTCTCCAACTGCAGCATTATTAGGAATGGTAGGCTCTGTTTTGGGAGGTTCAATCACACGAAGAACATCAAAAGGTGCAACTGAGCGATCTCTAGGGATTCCTTTGAATTCAAACGCGAGGACAAGAGATTCACCTGTTTCATCAGTAAAGGTTGCTGTGTCTTTCATTTCGTCAACATCAGTAATTTTATACGTTGTGAGGGGATCCCCTTCAGCCGTAAAGGTCTCGACCATCATATCTTTGGCCATACCGCGCTGCGCAACAAAGGAAGGAAGCAAACGTTTTTCTTTAATTTCTGCTCCTGTTAATTCATATTCAGGAAGGAACACCCAATCATCCTCTTCATCTTGTTCCATATCAAAAACGACAAGACGACGGCTTTTTCCTTGTTCTAAAAGACTAATGCGAGACTCGTCAATATAGTAGACGTGACCTCTGATTGTTTCAAGATCAGCCCTTGTGGAATGAAACTCAACAAGATCTCCTAATTCAATCCCCACTTGCTCATCCGCAATTTGTTGTTGGACTTGTTCCGCTCCAGGACCGATCTCTACACCTGTTTCTTCTGTGACTTTTCCTTCTTCTACTACGTCAACATCAGACCCTTGTACAACACCGATAACTTCTTCCTGTAATTCTTCTTCGGATGTCTGCATAATCACCCTTCTATTGTATCAGAATACAAATCTATGCTTGCTTGGACGCCTAAAAAATTGATAGTATGGATGGCTAGGTAGCAGGCAGTACAAAAATGACTTATCAGATTGATATCTTTGCATCTTTAAAACAACGATTTCCAACCTGGGAATCGCTTCAAGCTTATCTTACAAGTCCTGATGGAGGAACGATCCGATGTGTTGTGGAAGGTCGGTATCGTATTCTTCGCTATACCAAAGGAATTAGTGATTTGAAATCGGATCACGGAAAATGGATGCGCTCTGTCATCTGGGATGCGGAGCAACATCTCCCTGTGTGTATTGCACCCGCGAAAGCGGAAATTGGTGAGCCAGTGTCGGGAGGGAATGGTTCATATGCAGCAGTGGAAGATTTTCTTGACGGCATTATGATCAATGTCTTCCGCAATGATGAAGATTTGGATACATACCAGGTAGCGACACGAACACAACTCGGTGCAAACGGGACGTTCTACAGCGAAAAGACCTTCAACCAAATGTTTCACGAAGCGCTCGAAGCGATGCGAATGACGAAGGAAGATCTTCTTCGTTTGATTCCTCAAGGAACGTTCGCATCCTTCTTGCTTCAACATCCTGAACATCGTGTCGTCTCACGTTGCCGCAGTCCCCATCTTTGGATTATCCATACAGGTTCTGTTGCTAAGGATGGTTGTATTACGATTGATGAAGTGAATGGTTCTTGGCCTGCCCATTTGAAACTTCCTTCTCATCTCGTCAATTCTGATTGTGTGAATGCTCTCCAGTCGACGAAAGGGATTGCCCAGTATTTCCAGGATGTTTGCCAGAACCAAGGATGGTTTTACCAAGGGATGGTCTTTAAGGACGGCAAAGGTCACCGCTGGCGACTCCGCAATCCTAACTATCTTTATCTTCGCGGTCTTCGTGGTTCCGAAGCTACCGATGTGGAACGCTTCTTGCGCTTGCGATCCCAAAGCAAAGTGAAAGAATACTTGAAGCACTATAGTGAAGATCGCCAAGTCTTTTGGGATTTGGAACAAATGCTTCGTGTAAAGACACAAGAAGTCTTCCAAGCCTATTGTGATGTCCACAAAGCCCGTACGAAGACACTCAAAGATCTTGACAAAGCCATTCAGCCTTGTGTCTTCAAACTTCATTCTCATTACTTGGAGCATCTCAGACCCAATAATGAAACGATTTCAATGAAGCACGTGGTACAACTTGTAAACAATCTCCAACTTTATGAACAAAAACGTCTTCTAATGCCTGCGGCTATCTCGGGTACCCCTGCGGGTCTTGTGGCTGCGGCGACGGCTCTTGCAGTTGCGGCGAGTCCCCCCATTGTGTAGGCCTTTCAAAAGGGGAGTTATATAGTTAGGATCCTTTATTGTGACAAATTTATCTGTATTTGTTTTCGTTGCAGAATTCTTATTTTTATAGTTCAGAAGACGAAGTACAACTTTTGGTGTCTTTGCATCAACATCAAAGACTTTTGCATTTTGGCTGCCGTTTTGCCATCCTGGTCCACTCGTTTTTCCAGATGGAAGATAGTAGACTTTCTCTCCTTCTTTATAGTTTGCTAGGGGTTTTGGATTCATTCTATTTTTCAACTTTTTTTTCAAAAGTCTAAAGGGTAACCACAACAACTCTTGTAGTGACAATGGCTGCTGTAGGTATTGATCTTGGAACGACTACGTCTTGCGTTGGCGTCTGGCAAAATAACCGCGTAGAGATTATTGCGAATGATCAAGGCAATCGCATTACTCCTTCCTTTGTAGCCTTCACTGACTCTGAACGTCTTGTTGGCGAGGCGGCAAAGAATCAAGCGGCAGGCAACCCGAAAAATACGATCTATGAAGCCAAGCGCCTCATTGGTCGACGCTTTGATGATCCTTCTGTGCAAAAAGATATGAAGCTGGTTTCCTACAATGTTGTGCGAGGCCAATATGACAAGCCTGAGATTGAAGTCGAATTCAAAGGGGAACCCAAACGAATGAAGCCGGAAGAAGTAGGTGCTGCTGTCCTTCAGAAGATGAAGGCGACTGCAGAAGCCTATCTCGGAACTCCTGTGAAAGATGCGGTGATCACTGTACCTGCGTATTTCAACGACTCCCAGCGTCAAGCCACGAAAGATGCAGGTATCATTGCGGGTCTCAATGTTCTGCGTATTATCAATGAGCCGACGGCTGCGGCCATTGCCTATGGTCTTGATAAAGTAAAGGGTGGTGAACAACACGTTCTCATTTTTGATTTGGGTGGTGGTACGTTTGATGTGAGTTTACTCTCTCTTGACGATGGTATCTTTGAAGTAAAGGCCACGGCGGGAGATACTCACTTGGGTGGTGCGGACTTTGATACCCTCCTCGTGGAACATTGCATTTCTGAATTCAAGCGTAAGACAAAACTTGATCTTTCTAGTAACCATCGTGCTCTCCGTCGTCTCCGTACGGCCTGCGAGAAGGCTAAGCATACGCTTTCCTCGGCCACACAAGCGAACATTGAAGTCGATTCTCTTCACGAAGGCCAAGACTTTTCCACCACGATTACTCGTGCGAAGTTTGAAGCACTTTGTGAATCTGTCTTCAAGCGTTGTATGGATCCTGTGGAACAAGTGCTCCGCGATGCTAAGATGTCAAAGGATCAAGTGAATGAGATTGTAATGGTCGGTGGATCCTCGCGTATTCCTCGCATCCGTCAGATGTTGTCTGACTTTTTCAATGGCAAAAAACTCAATGATTCCGTGAATCCTGATGAAGCCGTGGCCTATGGTGCGGCGGTGCAAGCTCACATCTTGACAAAGAAAGATGGTGCTCCTGAAGATCGTACCGATCAACTTCTTCTCTTGGACGTCACTCCTCTCACTCTTGGTATTGAAACCGCAGGGGGAATTATGACTCCCCTGATCAAGCGCAATACCACAATTCCTACCAAGAAATCTCAGACCTTCTCTACATATGCAGACAACCAACCTGCGGTCGATATCCAAATCTACGAAGGTGAACGCAACTTTACCAAGGACAACAACTTGCTGGGTCGTTTCCGTCTCGAAGGGATCCCTCCTATGCCGCGTGGAATTCCCCAGATTGAAATTACCTACGATTTGGATGCCAATGGTATCCTCAATGTCACGGCTGCTGAAAAATCCACGGGCAAATCCAACAAGATCACGATCACGAACGACAAGGGTCGTTTGAGCAAGGAACAAATTGAGAAGATGGTGGCGGAAGCGGCTGAACACGAAAAGGAAGACAAGGAGCGTATGGCGAAGGTGGAGGCCAAGAATGAACTGGAATCCTATCTGTACAATGCACGTAATTCCTTCCGTGATGAAAAGGTGGTCGGCAAGTTGGGTGCGGATGCCAAGGAAGGGGAAGAGAAAGCTCAGGAATTCCTCAACTGGCTCGACAATCACACGGATGAAGAGACTGAGACATACAAGGGGAAGATGAAGGAAGCGGAAGAAGCTCTGCGTCCTCTCTTGATGAAACTCTATGCATCTGAAGGCGGTGCTCCTGGCGCTGGAAGCGAGGAAGGCAATCTCCCTGGAATGCACGGCCAGAGCTCAGAACCTGGTCCCAAAGTTGAGGAGGTTGACTAAGTAAACTTAGCAACCACGCAAGCGAAGGTGAATAAAAAAATCAACTATGAATTTGAAAAATTCTGGATTGATTTATTTCTTAAAATAGGTTTTTAGGACTAACAAAGTTCCTACACACGCAACTGCAACAACTGCAGAGGCAACTCCTTGACTGCTTACAATGAGATATCCTTTTCGTGTAGGAGCATCTGGTAAATTGCAGACTTCACACGAGGGTTTTTGCTGAATGTCTGAATCTTTTTTGCCAAGACGGACTTGTTTTAATTGAATATTTTTATGCCCAGCTAAGACAAGCATACCCATTTGTGCACACCGACGCATAAAGTGATCTACGTGTCCATCAATGGGAAACGCATTGTCAATTAAGACTTTTGCACCTTCTCGTGTTAAGATATATCCTGTTAAGGGAGCCACAACATCATAGGACCAATTTTTGGAGTACGTAGGGCTTCCCAATTCAAAAGCTCTTGTAAGAGTGGGGCCAAAAGGTCTGGCCAAGGTCCAAATATCAGGCCGCTTAATGTCTTCTTGATTTAAATCTTCCATTGCTTGGTACAACTGCTCAACAAAATCATCTGGAATATCAGCATCATCTTCCAAGATTAAAACTTTTTCCTTGTCTGTATCTAAAAATTTTTTCCAACACGAATAATGACTCAAGTAACAACCGACACCGCCAGGTGTATCAAGATCCTCGTGATCTCTCCGTTTCTGATACAAAATATTGCGTTTTGTTCGGAGAGACACTCTCGAATCATTTTTGATATCCATCAGTTTTCCATTGATGCCCTCAAAGCGTTCAAACGGATAAAGTTTGGCCAAGCTTTGGACACCTGGTTGCTGGATGAATCGTTCCCATCTGTCGGGTCTTTCTTTCAGGTTTATACAATACACTTGAAAGAGATTTGATTTCTGTTTGGCGTCCATTCCTAGTTTACTTAAATATTTCTAAAATTCTGGACATTGCTTGGATTATAGCCAGGAGATGTACCTTGAGGAGTGGTAGGAGCATAGGCAGGAGATGTGGGAGCATAAGTGGGTGAAAATGCCGAATAAGGAGGAGAAGGAGGACCTGTTGGACGTTCTTTCTGAATGACTAACCCTTGGAAGGCAGAATAATAGATCTCTCCTTCATTATCAACCTTCTCTTCCCACCCATCTGGAAGAGGATTCGCATTATTCTGACCTTCTGCCAAATATCGGAACGCATTTTGTGCAGCAGCGAGCTCGGCAGCAGCCTTGGTTGCAGCTTCTTTTTCTTGAAGTTTTCCATAGAAAGCACTCTTTTGAGGAGCGCGTTTGCCTTTGGCAGCAGTGGAAGGGGCTGCCACTTTTGCAGGAACAACACGAGCAGCAGCTTCTTCCAGAGCCTTTGCATTGCCCACATTGAGCCGTAGAGATTCACGATTCCGCATTCCAATAGGTCTTGTTTTAGCACGAATCCAATCTTCTCGCCATTGACGGAACATCAACGCACATCCTGCAGCCGTTCGGCTGATGGCAGCCCGTGCAATGGTTTGTTTGCCATCACGTGTCTTATCTGTTGGGAAATCAACACCAATACGGAGAACCATTTCTGCGCGAAGAGGGTGAGGAACTTTGTATCCTGCGAAACTGATTTCTCCTGCATCCAGTAAATTGGCTTCCATATAGCTCTGGAACAAGTTACCAAGTGTGTGATCCTCATCAGGGAAGTAGAAATCAAATCCTTTCATACGTGCATCGGCAGGGACAACTTTCACATCATTGGGAAGTTCACCTGAGTATTTTGCACATCTGCGTTCAATATTGTACAATGCGCGTTCGATAATCCAGAAAAGAGGAAGAGTACCAATCCCTTCGACGATGAAATCAAAGCTACTGGGCTCCCCTTTTTCATTCACTTTAAAACAGCGCTGAACTTCCATCGTTTGGAATTCACGAATCATTGCATCTTTTTTCTCAGGATCATCTTTCAATGCCGCCGCAGAAAGTTTCTTGCTGTTTTCCAGCCAACGTTCAAAGAATTGTTGTTGTCTGGCTGCGTCTGTATCAATCGTATAGGAATATGAACATTGACTTACAGGACACCATCGGATATGTTGATTGCCCGTACCAACAGATGCTTTTGCAACAAACTCAATCTTTTGCGGAGCAACATTGGGTTGTTTTGCCTTGAGAAGTGCAAGGAGACACGTGTCTCCTGAAACGGGATCGGGACGAAAGAATTCCTTGTTTCCTGGTCCATACGGAAGATAGCCTTCCTCTGCAGTACCTTGTTTAAAGACTTTGATATCTTCTACTTTTACAGGTTTGCTACTTGCAGACTCATTCTCAATGCTAAGGCGAAATTCGAACTCATCTTTGTTCCATCCGTCGGGATTCCAGTCTGGAGAATTTACATAAATAGGAACTAAGCCAATACGATCTGCCAACATTTCATTTGTCATCGGCGTTGTATTGGCAACGATTTTGACATCGGTTGTGGCACCTGATTCATTCATCTTTGAATTGAATGCAAGACTTTCAACGCCTGTCAAAATCATTCGTCGTAGAGTGTTGACATAGGCAACTTCTGTGTCTTTGATTTGAAAGGTCAATGTGTTTTCATCTTCCACATTAGCCAAGTTCCAGAAAATTTGAGTGGACTCTGTCATTCTATCTACCTTGTCTTTCCTGTTTAAGGTTGGCGAAACTCAATTTTACGGGGGTGAGGTATTTGTCTGCGTTGAAACATCTGCGATTGTATCTTGGCCCTGGATAGTCGGTATGAACACCGGGCAGCCCGAGCATATTTGTTTTTACAGCAATAAATGTCAATGGAGTAAAGCGTTTTTAACAGAGTTGGCAAGTACCCCTTGGAAACAAACGTTCCGGTTTGTGTGTGTAGACCCCAGTCCCAATCGTCCTGCTCTTCCTTCTTGGCTTACAAAAGTTCCTACGTTGGTTATAAAAGGTGAACAACAACCCCGTACAGATGGTGAAGTAATGAATTGGTTATCTGAAATGAAGCTCCGATCAGGCAGTGGAATGGGAGGTGGATCCAGCGGAGGAGCCGCCAACGAGTACGAAGGATTCAATATGATGGAACATCAATCCTTTGCGAAAGGATTTGGGTATAGTTTTAATGATGCAGACACAAGTACAGGAGGAAATGGAGGGGCAACGATGCCTGGAGCCTTTTCTTTCTTAAATGGAGCGGCTGCTACAGGAGATCGGACTGCAAATTCGATGCCTTCTATGATGGACACTGCAAAACGCAGTAAGAAAGAACAATTGATGGATCAACAGATGGAAGATTATATTAAAGAGAGAAATCGTGGGATGCCCCAAGGTCCTCCTCGTGTCTAGCCAGTCTAAACTGCAAACGCGGAGAAATAGCTAAGGAGCTCCTACTCATTTAGTATAGAATGTCTTTCCTAAGTGCTTTCAATAACCAACTCATACGATTCTTTGAAGAGCTTACAGAAAGCTATCCAGAGGAAAAGGGAATTAAGATGGCATTGGAAGTCATCCAGGGTACGAAAAAGATAAATCCTAAGCTTATTTTGGATCTCTTCTACGACAATGTCTATCGTGATTGCCACGAGTGGATTGAAAATGAAGATGAAGCGATTATTGCTTTTGCGAAGGGAAAGATTCAAAATGAATACAATGAAATGTCGGCTGCATTGTTTATTTTTGATAGATATTGGCCTGATATGTCTGAAAATAACCAGAAAGCCATTTGGAATTATTTGAAGGTACTTTGTGTGCTCTGTGAAAGAGCCAAAGGACTTCCGTCCAAGGCTTCGATGGCCAAATAAACCAGTATGTCCTTCAGCAAAAGCTGAAAAACAGCGTAAAGAATGACTAAGACCTCTTCCGAGACAGAACTAGAATGTCTGAGGAGAAGTCTACTGATTCTATTTTCAACAAGAAATACACTGAATTTTGTGATGATCTTTTGGGAGCCTATCCCGAGAAAGATGCAGCCATTCGTGCTGCCCGTGCTTTGCCCGAAAGCGAGCGAATGGAACGTTTCCGAACAGAAGTCTTGCCCATCGCAGGTCGCCCCACACGCAATCCACTGGAGACACCTGGGCCTGTTCTTCCGGGTGTCACTATTGAAGGAGAGCATTGGTCTACCTTTTCAGACAATACAAAGAAGGCCATTCAAGAATACATTACATTGCTCACTTTCACGTGTATGATTGAAGGGAAAAACCCCTTTGAAAGCTTTGCGAATGGAGGAGATCCCGCAATGAAGAAAATGATGGAAGATATGATGGGTGGTTTAAAAGAAAAGTTAAGTCAAGTCGATTTCAAGACCATTACGGAGAAAATGATGAAGATGTTTGGTGACGGGAAGGGATTCAAACTTCCTGAACGAATGCTCAAGGGTCAATTGGCCAAATTGGCAGAAGACTTGGTCAAAGAATTTAAGCCTGAAGATTTTGGTCTCAGTACAGAGGAATTAGAGGAGACTGAGCGAAACCCGTCCCGGGCTTTTGATCTTTTGATGAATATTTACACCCGAAGACCTGAATTACTTCAAAATGCAATGAAACGCATTGCCAAAAAATTACAAGACAAAGTTCGTCGTGGAGAGTTGAGACCACAGGAACTCGCGGCAGAAGCTGAAGAGATGATGAAAGAATTTACCGACAACCCTGGATTTGTCGAACTTATGGAAAGCTTCCGCAATGTCTTTGGATTTCAAGATGAAGATGCTGCCAAAGCAGCAGGTCGTGATGGTGAAAATCGCAGAGCTCAAGCAGTGAAACAAATTCGTGCTGAACGAGAGCGTAGAGCAAAGCAAAGAGCAGAAGAAGAAGCACAAAGACAACAACGTGCAGCACAAGCTGCACAGCAACCGCAATTGTCTGTCGAGGAAGTCTTGAGACAGCTTGGTATGGAGAATGAGAAGCCCGATTCACAGAAAAAGGGAGGCAAAGGTGGAAAAGGGGGTCGCAAGTAAGTATGTCTGATAGTAGTAGTAGAGCCTCAGATGGTCAAAGTAGCATTATGTGATCCTTTTTTCTGGGAGCAACCTTCTGTTCTCGTAGGAGGCGCCTGGTGGAGACGTTGGTCCCGAACAAGATCTGCTCCTTGCGCTAGTGAAACGATCAATGAAATTGCCGCAGTCTATCTCTTTACGGCGTTTGTTGGCCTTGTGCTGAGCGTTGTTATAGGATACGTTTACGCTATTCCTGTAGCGATGGGCATTGCGACCTTATATTTGGTACCTGCCTATATGAGTTTATACGAAATCCAATCGATGAAGGATTGTTCCGATACAAAGGAGGCCTTTGAAGATGCACAACCGAATCCCGATCCTATTCCAATGGTTGCAAGTCCCTATGAGACCAAACCGACAGCAGCCAATCCGTTTATGAATGTGTTGATCGATGAAATTAAATACAATCCGACTCGTCCACCTGCAGCAGATGTGAGTGGTCCTGAAGTGGCTGATACGCTGGATCAGTTTTTCCGCATTCAATGGTCATCTGATCCCACAGACGTCTTTGGTCGTACACAAAGTCAACGTATGTTTGTAACTCAGCCTGCTACCAGCATTCCCAATGACCAAGAAAGCTACCAAAATTGGCTGTATCGTATTCCCGGGAAGACGTGCAAGGAGGGTGGAAGAGAAGCTTGCTTGCCTGGTACGGATGGTGGCCCTGTTACTTGGCTGAACCAGAATTGGTAAACTATAAAAAATCTATTTTTGGATTGTTGAAAACAATTATAAAACAGATTTATAAGCGGACAGGAGCTTTGACTGCATTTTCATAATAGCTTTGAATGCCTGTTCCAGGTTGTATACGACTTGCAGTGGGATCGGATGAGCTATAAGGCGCGAATTCAAAGAATCCACCCCGCAAAGGTTTTTGTGTAACCAAAGACATTTTCTTTCCACACTTGAATCGTTTCAATGTTTTGCCTTTGGTTTGAAGAACAGACTTTACACAAACACCGATAGCTGCAGCTTCTCTTGCCGCCGATGTATTCTTGATTCCGGGTCTCACTTTTATAGTTTTCCGGACCTTTTTAATGCAACGGCAAAAATCTGCCGCAAGCTTGTTTTTCCGAGTGGCCATTCTACTGAAGCAACATCTTTTCCTTTCTCACCTCAGAGATGGCTACAACTGGCTTCAACATCAATAGATTATCTCGTGTTCGTGATGATCTCTGTGGAATTGAGCAGTATTATAAGCAATCCGTAGGTCCAGGTGACTATCAAGTCACCAACCTTGTCCCGGATGCCAAACAAGTCAACCCTTTGTCTGTGGATCAGCTCTTGGTCTACCCTCGCGAAGGATATGGCTTGAACAATAAATCCATTGATGCAGATTCTATCTTACGAAACCAACCTGAATTTAAAAACAATCGCTGTATTATCCGCAATCAAGCTCGCCCCTTTATGACAGTGCCTTATATGGGAACGGGACGTGGAAATGCTGATGTAGAAAGTTTATTGTTGCATTCTGAACAGGTTCGTCAAGGCAAGGAATGTGGAACAGTGACGGAAGAATTCTTCACCCAACAATACACTCCTTTGATTCCTACGGTCAAAGAGAATATTCAGAACCCGAAGAACTTAGTTCCTGAAGTTGCTGCCGATGGATGGATTCGTGGCGGTATCCCGTCTCGTTCTTACATCCGCGATGTGAACTGCTAAACTAAAGTTTCTTGCGGTAGAATTGTAGAGTATACTAATTTACCAGCTTACGTTAGTAAGATGGTAGATTACGGGGCTCCCTTAGATCATCCCTTTGAAAAGAAAGAAAACCCTCAGGCCTACGATGAATTCGCTTATGCCTATACGCATAAGTTTGCAGCCCGACACATTTTAGGTGTCGTGGGTGGTAATGAGGTGTCTCTTATTCAAGGCAATCGTGTGGATTTAGAATCTGATTTACAAGGAATTACAAGACCTAATTCGTGGTGCACGGATCGGAAACATTTGCCTCCCAAACAAGGGGATACCCAAATTAAACGAAACAATCCCAAAGAAGACACCTTTAAAGTTGATGTACGTATGCAACACTTACCTGCTTATCAGATGTGGGCCTATCCTGTTACCTTCGCTCCAAAACCAATTCAAAATGAAGTCTGCAAAGCTCCCCATAAATATTAAATGTATATTACTTAAAGTAGAAAAATGCAAACATTAAAACGTATCTTTAGAAGGAAAGAATCAACTCCTGAACCTACACATTTTATAAAGGACTATGAGTTTAATTATTTTGGTCCTATATCAATGAAGGAAACAAATGGCAAAATTACAATCACATTTTTAAAAGGAGATAAGACAGGCAAGACTGCCACACTAACAAAGAATCAATGGAACTCTATGGAACAAATGACTATAAATCAAGCGAGAGGGTATGGTATGATAAAAGGAGGAAAGCGTCAGACACGTAAAATGAAGCGTCCTATGAAGCGCAAACAAACGTATAGACGATACCGATAAATATTTTACTCTACCAGAAGATGGCTCAGATCATTCCTGTCAAACAACAATCGTGGACACGCTATCGGATGGACGATTTTCGTCAAGCCGATGACATGCGCATTACAAGCTATGCTTTGCGCTACTACATCAATCCTCCTGAAGCACGTTGCCCTACGAGTTTCCCGGTAGATCCTACAACACGTATTCAGCAATCAGGAGATGGTTGGGTAGCAGGTCAATGGCGTACGGATGTAGAATCGGATTTACGTGGTATTAATCGGATGGGCATCCGTGTAAAGTGCGATGAGAAACTCTACAACCCTACTACCAACAATATGAACAATCGTGGATACGAAAATGCACCCGATGAAAGTTTTCCGCAACTCTTTAATCGATTGACAAATCCTCCTTGTACTTTACGAGCTACGGGATGGAACAGATGGCAGAGCTTACCCCATCAACCGCAGCTCACCTTTGAGCAGCCCTTCGACTTTTACATTCCGGCCCGCAATATGGATAAGGAACGTTGTAAGACGCACTAAACTTCTAAGAAGTTTAGTGCTATACCCTAAACGTAAAGTATCGTAGAAAAAGCAACTCCATCCATTAGATATGGAAGCAGCTGCTCTTTTACTTTTGATCGGCGCTGGATTCGCAGTTGCCAAAACCGCAGGTCCATCACCAAAGCTGGGCAAAGCTGATCCTCGCTTGAAAGGAAGTCAGCTTTTGAAAGAAGGATTTCAAACTAAACAATTAGTCGTGGATCCGCAAAATCCTACCGATCCTTATGGGAATCCACGACCTCTCCCGCCCGATAGTGTACTGATGCATACACGCAAGGGTGCTGCTGCAAAAGGTCCTGGGTCCGAGTTGGATTTAATGTATCGTACGAGCACAGGGCAAACCTATGCATCAGAACCGCATCCTGGTCCTTACTACGGAAAACAGACAGACTTTGCAACAATGACGGCCGATTTGCCTCTCAGTGGATCTCCTCCTCCTCAGAGTCCTGAAGCGGTAAAACCTTCCGTTGCACTGAATCCCACAGGTATCGAAAAGAATCCTGATTATGGTGATGGATATGTTGTATCTGAACTCACGGGTCAGCGTATGGCTAGCAAGGACTTTACACACAACAATATGCAGCCTTTCTTTGGAGGTCGTATTAAGCAAAACGTTGCTGTTGATACAAACATATCGATTTTGGATTCCTACACAGGTGCGGGCAGCACAGACATTCGCAAGAAAGAAGTGGAAACAATGTTCAATACTGCACAAACCCCCTATGGAAATCCGTTTGGAATGGAAGACAATACTGATTTTTTCCAAGAGCGTATGTCAAGTGATCTAGGACAACTTCGTCGTCGCAACAATGAAAGGCCCTTTGAACCCACTCGTGTCGCGAGTGCTCTCGATGAAAAATTCGGTTTGACAGGCAAAGGTGGATTTCAACAATTGGAGATTAATGAAATTATGAAGAAAGCGATGCCTACAACGGAGAAACTCCGTGTGGCAGACAAACCCAAGCTCACCTATAAACAACCTGTTGTACCTGGTCAACGTTTCGTTACTGCAGGACCAGACAATCCAGGTGAAGTTCGTAAATACAAGCCTGATACCTTCTATATTGATGAAGCGGGTGAACGTTTCATCGGTGCCTTTGCAGAAGAACAACAAGCAGAAACTACACGCCCTATTCAAGTCTATAAATTCGTCACACGTCCTGAGACATCTGCAGAACTCATTGGTTCTGCTGCATCCCAGGAATTTGGAGAAAGCTATGTTTCTGGAGAATATCGTATGCCGATGGCACAACAATATGGTGGTGCTGGATATCGTAATGCTGATATGACAGGATACTATACGAAGGACGTTGACTCATTAGAAGCCGATTATGGAAAGAGTTCCATTGAGATTCGTCCGAATGAGCGTTTGGGAACACAGGATCGTGTGATGGGTCTCAACTTGGCTCCTGCCGACAATGTTGCAGTGCCTGTACACTACACAGATTCTGCGAGACCCACAAATCGTGCGGAAACAGTGGGCAACATTCGTCAGACAGGAACACCCACAGGGTATGCCAATGGTGCACCTGCGGTCACTGTCTGGGATCCTTCCGATGTTGCACGTACAACTGTCAAGGAAACAACGATTGAATGGGGCACACTTGGATTGGGTATTGCCTCTGCCGCAGCCCAGCCTACCAAACTCAAGGTCTATGATCCTGATGATATTGCTAGAAATACACAGAAAGCACAGCTCTCTGCAAAGTCTGAATGGTTTGGTCCTGGAAATGCCGTTCGCAAGGACTTTACGTCGCACGAAGCTGCCTACAATATGCGTCTCAATCCGAATAAGGAACAAGTGGCCAAAGGACGCAAGCCCTTCGCAGGAAACGGAAATATGGCTCTTGTCAATGAAGATCCTGGCCGACAGACATCGAAGAAACTGGATGCTGATATCATTAATGATAGAGAACTCCGTATCAATTCTGTTTCTGGATTACCACCTGGTTCAGCAGACATTGGTCAAGTGAAGTACAGAAACCCATTGAAATTGGATATCTCCTTGGAGCGTAACCAACCTGCAATAGTGTCCGCAGTAGAAGACAATCCTCTTCAACAAAGTTTACGTCGCAATGCTGAGCACGATCAGCGGGTTTTGGAAGAAGTATATGGAAAGACCCAGTTCTTTTCAGACAAGGGAATGTGATGAAAAAAAAATCCTTCTTCCGAGTATAGGACATGTCATATATTCCCAACGCATACACCGCTCAAGGAGTTTCCTTTGCTGGCCAACCTACCAAGACCTACATTACTACGCAAGCTTTCAATAATGAGCTTTTAACGTACACCACCAGTGTCAACAGCAATTTTGAAACCATTGGTACTCTTGCTAGCAACCCCTCAGGTACTGCTGCTCTCTGCCCTGCCAATGAAATTCTCCACACCAACGGCAAGTTCCTCCGCCCTGGTGTAAACCCTGGTGTTGTGAAGCCTTTGATCGGTGTCTACAGCCCTCGTACGTTCTTAAGCGGTTACATTGATCCTACCGATCCCACCTTTGCCAAGTACGACGTCAACTTCCCCTCTTTCTATGACGTGGGTGTTACCTCCCCGATTGCTACTCTTGGTGGTCAGGGTGCCAATGTTCGTGGTCTCTTAGACTCTGCAGTAGGTACTTATTTGGTCCAGGGTTCTGTCAATGGTGCCGTCAGTGCGGGTGATGCTGTCACGGGTGCCGCTTCCATCATCGCTACTTCTACCTACGTTACCGTGAACACCACGCAGTGCACGGCTTCCAGTCGTATCTTGCTAACCAAGCTTTCTGGTGGTGTGTCTACGATTGCCATTACACCTGCCATTCCTTCTGTGACCAACATTGCGGAAGGCAGCTTCCGTATCACTATGCCTACCGCTGTTCTTGCTTCAGATACTCAGGTCTGGCAATGGTTTGTCTTGAAGTAAACACCCAGTCTAAACTCCATTTAAACTTCCATACAAGATGAAACCTGCACTCATCTTGTATGGAATTCCTGGATCAGGCAAAACAACGTGGATCAAGCAAGAAGCCAAGCAGCGAGGATGTCGTCTGTTTCGCTGGAATGTTCGCAATGATCGTAGTTTAAGAGAAGGGCGAGAAGTGCTTCACGCACAGGTCAGATCTCAAGAGAAAACCTTGATCTGGATTGAAGGTGCAGATGATCTTACCCAAGAGGCACAAGCGTTTTTACGACGGATCTTGGATACACGATCGCCTGATGTGATTTGTATTCTAGAAGTGCGCGATCCGTCGAAACTTTCTGCACCCGTCTTGTCTCGTTGCACATTGCAGCGTTTACCCTGTGAATCGAGCTATCGCAAGACGATGTTAGAAGGCAAAGCACATCAACTTGGTCTTCTTGTAAAATCCAAAGATCCAAAGTATCCTGCAACACTTGATGAGCTTGCGGTGTACAAACGAGAGGGAAACGATCCAAATGCTCTTTTATGGCATCTTGTTCGGACGCGATACAATACATCAGAAGGGAAGGAAGCCCTTCGTCGGTTTGCCTCAGGGGCCTCTGCTTGGTTGCAAGTGGCTTGGTTATTGTCTGATACACTCCGCGGTTAACTTTGTCTTCTCATCTCGCACAAATCTACAGAACAATGGACGCATCGGATGGTATTGGTGTCTACGGAGAAGCGAAAGCAGAATATACACGACAACTTTGTAGTTTCTTAGTTCCGGCACTGGAAACCTACTTTTTAGATCTGTTATCTGATGTAAAAGCGAATGAAAAGGATCCGAAACGCTTCTTATGGGTCTTTCAAGATGCCCTGAAGCAATTTCCTGACTGGAATGTGGACAAGGTTCAGCGCGAAACGGAAAAAATTCAATCCTCTACGAAATGTGATTATCTGGAAGAAATCTTGACCGCAGTCTTTATTGCCCATACGAAGGTCTTGTCTGCCATTCGTCTGACAAGCCGACAAAAGAAACTCCAAATTACGATCCCGAAACTGGATCATTTTCTCCATCGGACGATGTCTGAATGTGCACGTCTTTTATGGTCCAATGCCTATTTATTTTCAGAATCAGGTCCTGCTGTTGAACGTCAAAAGAACCTGCGCCAAGTGGAACAATTGCTTCACGAAGGCGTTTTGCAATCCATTCGTGGAATGTTGCCTGTCAAGAGTATTTTGAAGGAATATTTATCGGATGAAATGGACGAGCCTTCCACTAATGAGACACCAGCAGAGGAAGAGAAAGACGAGAAAGACGAAAAGGAAGATACTGCTCCTATCGTTCACGAAGAATCCATTGCAGCACCTCCTGCTGTGGCTGAAGAAGCAAAAGAACCTGAAGTGGACGTTAAACAAGATGCGGCTCCCAAACTAGAACCTCTTTTCACGGATCTCTCCGGTTCAGAGGTCAAGTCTGAAGAATCGTCCAGTTCTCCTGTCCAACCCCCCCCACCCCCTTCCACACCTACCATCGTTGTGGATACTGAACCTGCTAGTGTAAGTTTTACGCATATGGATGCAGTCTTAGATACGGAAAATCCTGAGAAGACAACCATTCAAATGTCCAACCAAATGGATATGGATGAAGAGGGAGAGATCACGCGCGTAGAATTTGATGAGACCGAAGCACCTGAACCTCTGGATGAATTTGAAGATTTAGAACAAGGGTTGCATTCAGGTGCCATTGGTGCAGATGAGTTTGAAACGCTCTAAAATATTTCCCTCAGTGGCCCAGAGAAACTTCCGGATGGACTCTACAAGTGTTTTGGGTATTGTCGCAGGTGGCAGTTTAATTGCAACGTTAGGCGGTGTAGCGGAGTATATGCGTGAAAAGGAATTTCCTACCTACAAAAGTATCCTTCGTGATTTTTTAATTGGAGCAGTTCTCGTCATCTTTTTGTTGCAAATAATGCCTGATTCAATGGCGAATGTGTTTGCGTATATGCCGAGTTTGAAAGGGTTAACGGATTCTATCCCTTCGGTACCCCAAATCGGTGGAGATGCAGGCCCCGATCTGCAAATTGGTCCTGCGCGGTTTTAAGTATATCTAAGGTAGAGTAGAAATGCAACAAGGAAGCCAATCAGTCTGGACAAGTTGGCCCGGTGGTATTGGATACCCTACTGCCATCCCGCTCAAAGGTGGAAGAAAGACACGCAAAGGACGCAAAGCCTCCAAGAAGACACGCAAAATGCGCAAAGGTACTCGACGTATGCGCGGGGGCGTGCCAGATTTTAGTTCTTTGAGCCAAGGCTTTCGCAATTTCAAAGAAGGACTTCGTGGCAAATTGGGTTTAAATCTTGCAGATCCAGAAAAAAAACCAAACGGCGTAAATGAAGCCACGTGGAAAGATTATCTCAAACAGAAAAAAGAGTACAATTACATTGTGGCAGTTGGTAAACTCGCAGATCACAAACGTAGAAAAAAAGCAAATCGTCTTACACAGGCGAATTTAAATGCGATCGAAGCCTTCGAACGTGCAGTTGAACCGAAATATCCAGGAGCTGTAGGAAATATGCCTTTCAATAGAGTAAGTTCTGGAAATACAAGAAGACTAGGATTTGGTTATTCCCCAGAGGCATATGCAAAGGGGCTTGCATTTGCCAGCAAAAAAATTAAGCCATAAAATTAGAAATGGCTCTTCAATTTACGATTGATCCTGCAACAGGTGTGTACAAACCGCCCGTGACAGTCTTTAACGGCGGCAAGAGAAAGACACGCAAATCCAAAAAAACACGCAAGACTTCAAAGAAGTCTCGCAAAGTCACACGACGCAGATAAATTCTTCTCAGTTTGGTTTCCAAACACTAAAGAATTAGCAATACAAGGAATACACGTGATCTTTTGGAGTTTCTTTTGTCTTAAAGCAAGCAAACAGAGGCTTTGTCACCTGTTCACACGGCACGGCCCCGTGCACTTGACTGGTGATAACCTTGTACAAATCGAAATCAGGATAGCGCTCAGATCCATCAGGATCCATTAACACATTGTGTCCATCATCACAAAGGAGCCACTTCCACATTGTGTTGTAAAGTTCAGAATTGGTCTCTTTGATCACCAAATCCGGTTCCTGTGATAATATCTTTCCATTCTTTTTCAAACTAGGAGATTCAGGGAACAAGCTTTCAAAAACGCTCACTGTAAATCGGCACAAATCAAAGGAAGGATTGGGATGGACTTCCTGTGGTTCTGAAGGATCATAAAGTTCCCCAAAATTAAATTGTTCTGCAGCATCATTTCCTTTCTTAAAGTCATCGGAGTAGAAAAAGTGATCATTGATGGTAAAGATAGAACGACCAAAATCAATGATACGGAAGATCTTCCCAAAGGTGGGAACTTTAAACATTAGACCCTCATTTGTCTTGTAATACAGATACTTTACATCGGTAGGTGACCAAACAATATTGTTGCTATGAAGATCATTATGTGTGAATCCAAAGATATGTTGTCCTACACATAAGGCGGCAATGACCTGGAAGATCCAAGCTTTCCAAGTAAGTTCCCATTTATCAGTTCCAGGTTCACACCCAACTTCTTCAAAATCGTCCAATAAATCATCCATCGTACCCTTGCTGCATTCCGTAAACATCATCATTACAGGAAAGTTCTTAATTTCTGCATAAATCTCTAAATCTTCATCGTCATCAGTATCTTCTGTTTCTTCAGACTCATCTTCTTCTGTTTTAGTTTCCTCTTCTGATACAGATTCAAATGCTGATCCATTGGCAGAATGAATGGATTTCGCATCCGTAATATCACATTCAAGACCACTGAGCTCTTCTTGAGATAATTCTGAATGAGAGTCATCTGTCTCTTCATCACTGGAGTCATCGAGTTCCTCAGGTTGTTGGAAAATAGCGTCTTTGATTTCTTCCGGTGTTTCATCATCCACCCAAAGGCGGAACATTTGCTTTTCTTGCCCTGCCCAAAACCATCTTGCGTGACGGAAACTCATATAGGAATCTGTAATATTGTAAGCATAGGTATCAGCTTTTGCACAGAGCGATCCATAAAACAAGTGGAAATGGGGTGTAATGTTTGCTTCGCGCAGACGGCTAAATGCATAGGTTGCCATCGCTTCCACATAAGCTTGATTCATAGGATCCTGTAGTTTATTCCACGTGGCCTCCCAAGAATCTTGATGCCAAGGAAGGGACGAATGTTTCGGCAAACTATATTTTCCTTGAAGCCACCGAACAGGGTCCAACAAATGCGTTAGTTTGCGAAATCCCGAAATATCTTGGATTTCCACTCCGGATTCTGGAGTATTTTTCTCAATCTGAAGATTCACTAAACCGGATGTTTTAGTCGTGTGGGGTTCATACACCTTTCGAAGACGATATTGGTGATCTAACCAAAGATCTTCCTCTGGGACATTTTTGAGATTGCAGACAACTCCCATACCGGGATAAAACGTCTGAACCTCCGAAAATCCTTCTTGCTCTTTCGTGTCTTGACTCAATTCTTTGCTAATCACCTTTGGACAAGGCAACTGACTACCTCGTAAACGGGGATCCATTCTTGTGTTTCAACAGAAGCTGTTCCTGCGTTCATAGACGCGTTTTAAAACTTTGTCCTCTGGTCATAGAAATGGCACAATCCCCTGTCAATGTTACATTGCGCAAATTTGATATGAAGAAAATCCCTCAGGATGCTGTCTGTATTTTTATTGGTCGCCGTCGTACGGGTAAGTCCACATTAGTTCGTGATTTGCTGTATCACCATCAAGATATGCCTCTTGGTACTGTGATTTCAGGGACAGAAGAGTCCAATGGTCTTTACGGAAAGATGGTACCTCCCATTTTCATCCATGGAGAATTCAGTCCAGTCATTCTGGATCGCTTTTGCAAGCGTCAAAAAATGATTATGAACAAAATTTTACGCGAAACGCAAGATGGCAAACAAAGCCGCCTGGATCCTCGTTCTTTTTTGATTTTAGACGATTGTATGTACGATGATTCTTGGACACACGATAAAAATATTCGCTACTTGTTTATGAACGGACGTTGGCTCAAGGTGTTCTTCTTAATTACGATGCAGTACCCTCTCGGTATCCAACCGGCCTTACGTACCAACGTCGATTTCGTCTTCATCTTGCGTGAGCCTTATTTATCGAACAGACAACGTATCTTTAACAACTATGGATCGGCCTTCCCCAATTTTGAGTTCTTTTGTCAAATTATGGATCAATGCACGCAAAACTTTGAATGTCTTGTCATTGACAACACAAGCCAGAGCAATAAGATTGAAGATTGTATCTTTTGGTACAAGGCTGACCTCCATCCGGATTTCCGTATCGGTGCTCCTGAGTTCTGGCAACATTCCGCTCAATATTACAAAGAAAAAGACGAAAATGAAGATGAATCCTATGATCCCAATTCTCATCGTAGATTGAAAGGACCACAAATCAATGTACGCAAATTTTAGATACCTCTGCTTTAGTAGAATGAGTATCAACAAAGAAATTCTTAGTGCATTGATTATCTTAGTCATAGCCTGCGTCTTGTTTGGATGCAGCGCATTTATGCGATTTAGAACGGAAGGATTTCAAGATTTTGCTGTGGGTGTTCCCGAAGGAATGTGTGGCGTTGATTTGCCTCCCTGCCCCTTCGGTACTCGTTGTATCAATGGCTTTTGCAAGACCGAAGCACAACCTCCCTTTGCATCTTCTTCCGGTCTCCCCGTGAAACCTGAAGGATATATTCGCCTCTAATAGAATGGCAAAACAGACTGGATATACTTTACTAGGCCTTGCTGGTGTTTTACTCGCTGTATTGATCATTGTGCCGATGCTAAAGAGTATGTTCCCTCAATTCTATGAAGGATTTATTAATACGCGCTGCACGAAGACGACTTGCCCCGAGGGACAATTTTGCTTGAAAGGAGCGAACCCGAATGGTGGTGCTGATGCCGATGGTCCTGAAACCTGTGTAAAGATCGGTCCTTAAACATCTAATGTGATTTTTAAAAATCCGTTTAGAAGTTTACTTGTTCATTTTACGTTGGATGGCCAAATCGGCAGGCCCCGAGAACATTCCATCAAATTGAGATGAGCCCGTACCCAAAGAAGGAACAGAGGTATCTTCTGCATCCGCCTTGGAAACACTTAAGTTCTTGCTGGAGTTGTATTCTTCATTGGATCCCTCCATTTGGACTACACCCTTGGCACCCTTCCGAACGCGTTCACGTTGTTCCTTGTGGAACACTTCACGCGCTTCTTCGTTCTCCTTATACTTCTTCATTAAGGTGTTGAGTTGATCTTCGGCATATTCCTGATCAGGGATGGCGGAAGGCGAAGGATCCCAAGGAAGCCACTTTCCGACCTGACCCACATAAATGTTATGATCAGGATCCATCTTTTGCAGTTTCTTTGCACGGGCTTCGGCTTCCTCTTTTTGTCCATAGGAACCACGAATCTTTAATCCACGCATCGTCGTTTGGAAGTTATTCTTTGCGTAAAAGTCATCTTCAAGCTGTACACCATTTTTGTAAAGGAAGTCATCATAGTCTTCTCTCATATTGCTTGCCGTAAGTTCTTTGAGGTGTTGCTTCACAAACTTCTGGAACTCACCTACGTAACTTTCAATACTAAGGGTTGATTTCCGGCAAGCAGCAGCTGCACCACTGAGATCTAGAGAGTCTAGACGTGTAGCTTCGTCTTCCAGTTTGGTATTGATGCTTTGAATTTGCTTGACAAAGAATTCCTCCATTTTCTTGCTGCGAAGCTGAAATTCATATTGATTCACAAACGAGGTGAAAAAGAAGTGGTCCTTCCGGTTCAATACGTTTTCGGGGCTGATAAAACTCAAAAGGCACCAGCGCTGGCTGGAGATCTCAGGATCATCGGTCAAAAAGGTCTCCTTCTCTTCGGTGGACATTCTACAGGATGTTGGGGAGACTCTTTAGATGAATCAAACGCAGTGAGCCCATTTGGCCTTCGGCTGATTAGGGCTCTGCGAGAAATTTTTCTAAGGAGTGAATATAGGAACCAATGGACGTCTCTGAAGTAGTCAATCGCGCAATCAAGTATTTAATTGAAGGTCTTGTTGTAGCTGGCGCTGCTATCTTCATTCCTCGTCGCTCTCTCCCTCTCGATGAAATCACCACGCTCGCCCTCGTTGCGGCTGCCGTGTTCGCCGTTTTGGACTTGGTCTCTCCTTCGATCGGTGTAACGGCTCGTCAAGGTGCTGGATTCGGTCTCGGTGCCAACCTCGTCGGCTTCCCCCGTATGGCTTAATTGAATTCTCCTGTGATTTTTAAAAAATCCATAGAGACTTCTTAATGTTTTCTTCTCTTCGTCATACGTTTGCTACGCTTTGTATGCTTGTTTTTGTTTTTGCGCGTCTTCTTGGCATACTTCCGCTTCCCTCCACCACTTAAATGTTCAATGGTCAATTGGAACTGATTTGTCATATTTGTTTTCAGTGTTGTTAAGATGGTTGAGAAATATGAATACAGACTATTATTCCATTCTTCTGCAGAAGCAAATTGTTTTGTTGTAGCTGTTTTCTTTATGAAGCAACTTTCTTTCGTAGGATTCATTCGATTCTCCAAGCAAGCAAATGCAAAGAGAAGAATTAACATGCGTTTCTTTTCTTCAATGTTTAAGAAGTCAGCCTTAATCTTTGCAGCATCTTTTGCGCTACGCCGTCCCAAACTATCGGTGTAGACATAATAACTTTCACCCGTTTGATCAAAGGAGAGCAAATACGAAATGAGAATACTGGTATCATCGCCTGTGACAACAAAGTCATACCCATCATTGTAGGCTAATTCTATATATCCTTGAGTCCAATCTGCTAACATTTCAGTGAGAAGAAACTCTGCTATAAAATTCTCAGTATATTCTGGTTCTGTTAACTTTGTAAGGAATGCATCAAGAGTGGGTTGTGTATTTTCTCCTAGAACATCAAAAAATGCTTTTATTTTATCTAAATCGGGTGTCATATCTGCGGCAGCTGCATAGGTTTTTGTACTAGGATTTGGTACTTGATCAAACTTTACACTTTCAGGAATACTGGACTTTGTAAGACGAAAGGGAACCAGTGCATTGTAGAGACTAATAAGTTTCGAGTGCAAAAATTTTATATCCTTAATTTTACGTTTAGTAATATCCTCAACAAGCTCATTGTACAAATGGAATAAAGACCAATAAGGGTATTCTTTCGCATAGGCAGATTCAAAGAATGTAGCTGCCATCGTACTGACTTTAAAGAGCAATAGACTGAGATCATAATGTTGGAGTACTAGATTGCCAGCACCTCCTCGCTGGCCTCCAGCTTGTAAAGGGTAAGTTAATGCATAGGGTTTAGCTAAACCCTTGGATTCTGCGTGAGCTTCTAATGCCTTTACAAGCCCATCCCCCTGAAAATATTCAATCGCAGCCTCACGACGAGCTTCTGCTTTATCAGCAATTCCAGCTTTTGGTTTGAGTTTTGTAATATCAAGAATGTTAAACAATGTCTCTACACCCGAAATACTTTCTGCTGAAAATTGTTGCAATAAAGAATCCACTTGGTGTTGATATGTGTCTAAGGTTTTGTCAAAGGCTGCATTGTATTTTCGTAGTGCAGATGCAGTAGCAGCAGTAGGTTTTGTCAACGTACTTAAGGTAAGCAGAGATTCATAGAGGTCTAGAAACGTCTGGGGATAGTAATAAAACATAGGATAATCTTCTGAGGTAAATATCCGTTTGTCTTGATTATTCGTTGTTTTTCGTATAGTAAATACGTCCTTTTGAATCGATAATTGTTTTTGTAAGGTTTTCTGTCCTTTTTTACCGACAAGGATATTTTCTTGTATCGAAAGATCAAGTGCTTCCTCCACTAAAGTATACAATGATTTCGCAGCAGTATCAACTTCTGCTAAGAGTGCTGTAATATCGTCTGAATCAATAACAACCTTTTCTTTCATTACTTCTGGTTTCAGAGTTGTTTCAGGGAGAGCTTGTACTTTTTGAAATGTTCCTTTGAGAGTCCGAAAGTCTTTTGAAAAAGTACTGATGAGAGTAAATGCTTTTGTGGCTTGTTCCTGAAGAGCAATCATTCTGAAACGTCCTAAAATAGTCACGATGGTTTCTGCAGTACTCTCGCCTGCTTCTCCTTTTTTCACCACTGCAAAAAAAGCGGATTTGCCCTCTTCAAACCTCGTTTGTAATTGTGTAAGACTTGTTTGTAGTGATGTTTTGATAGTATTCAGAATATCAATAGTTTCTATCGCATTCGCGAGCTTTCGTAAAAATGTTTCATAGCGAATGGTTGCCATAAGAGTAGGATTTGGAGGAAACCGATACAAAATTAAATGGTTGTTATTGTGCCAAATCGTTGGATTTTCTAAGTTTCTTGATTTTAAGGCACATAAGATATCAATCGTTATAAATATTAAATGCGTATATGTTTTTAATCTTGTTTTGCGTGTGACGATGGCTGCTTCGTGATCTCCAGATCGTTTAATATCGGGTAATAAACCATCTTCTTCTTTCCGAACTTGGCTTACAAATGAAGTTTTGAACCCACTATTCCCGTCAATCGCTTTTCCAAGACTTAAAATATTGGCTTTTTTGGACTTTTCTAGGTCTGTGAATTTAGGTGTACCCGCAGAATTTTTAGCAAGTTTTAAGATATCAATAATGTAATTTACGGAAGGGCCCTCAGTTTGTGTAGATCCAAAGGGTGCAGAGATAGACGAGGTAGACGAGGCACCTTTACTGATCTCTAATGAAAATCCAAAAGGATTCTTATTTGTGAACCCTTTGTTTGTATAGGATAGTACATATTCTCCAGTACTAAATCTAGCACTCTCAATGGGAATCGTTTGTCCATCAACTCCTGGAAAAATGTATTCACTACGCCCATTTAAGATATTTAAACTTGTTGTAGCGGAATCAGCAATCGTTTGCGGAAACATAATATTTTTGACCTGATCCAAGGTTGTAAAGATTTTTCCAGGCAAACCCGTTTTAGCATCAAAGGTGACACGAATGTCTGGGAACTTACCAATACCTCCAGCTGGAACCATTTCCACTCCAAAGAAAAAATTAAGAAGAAAGTTTCCTAAAATACCCAATTGTTGTACTGATAATTTATCTGGGTTATAGTCTTTGCTTTTTCCTTTGACTATTTCCAAGATAGTAATATCTTGATCTTCTCGGAGACGTTTCCAAAGAGGATTCTCTTTTTCACTCGTATTTTCACTCCACGAATCCAATATTGTATCATATGTGAGCACTTCTTTCTTTGTAGATCCCTTTACATTGAGTAAGCTAGGGTATGTTTTTTCAAAAAAATCAAGAGATTCATGTTCTAGCTTTGAAATGGCTGTTACATTGGTGTTTGTAATATCTGAAAGTATTTCATTTAATGTTGATTGGTTGCTATATGCCTTCTTTTTAAGAAGATTCGTGATGTAGGTGCGCATAAAATCAATACGTTTATCCCCTGCAGCATCTCCATCTCCACGCTCTGATTTACAGAAATCGTGGAGGGTATCAATGATATCCATTTTTATGCTTAAGTCAGCTTGGGTCATCTTCTACTTCTCTCTGAGATTTTGCCGTAAAGATTTCCTTATACTAGAGACTATGTCAACTCTTCGCCTTGTACTTTTATTCCTCGGAGTTATCTTACTCTCCATAGTGTTTGCCAAGGAAGCCTTTACCAGTCCAGGAACAATGGTGCAATTAGCCAGTTCTCACGTTCCGACACAAGAAGACTATAATTATCTGATGTATGGATATCCAAAACAAGTCCGTCACGACTTGATTGATATGACAGGGGGTGATCCTGGAGATATCTGGATTCCGAGGCCCCAACTTGTTTCCTTTTGAAAAATTGAACTTTTGGACTGCGCAAGTAGGAGTACAACCGATGTGCAATCTTTGTCAAACATTCCTCTATGATTTTCTCTTAGTGAGTCCTCATAAAGACTTACCTATTTCCAAACAAATACGGATAAAATCTCTTCAAAAGATTTTACCTGAATTTGTACACTGGTGTCAACGAATGAATGCTCGCATTCAGAAAGATGAGTTTGAAAAGGCCATTGAAACGGCGTCAAGGATTGCAAGACGCGGCCGCAAGCTCATTGACTATGAATTTCTCATTCATACTGCAACCTTTAATTTTCTCAAATTCAGTCTACCTTGGCTGACAGACGAAATAAACTATATGAAACTACTCTTTATTGAGGCGGGTGTCATCGTAGGAAAAGAGTACCCAAAGGTCCTTCATCATTCCCAAGAATACTTAAGTTATCTTGTCCCTCGGACGATTCTAGTGCTTCGGGATCTTCACGAGGATCACGCAAATCCCAAAGGGTTGTATACAGATCTTAACAAACTATTCATTTCACCCCAACAAGAAGAAAAAGAAATAGAACTCTTGGACGATTTGTATACCTAGACAGAGCGTATAAACTGCCAACTGAGATCCTGACAAATTTTTTGCCAGATTTTATCTTGACAAAACAACTTGTCGCGATTTTTCAAGATTGGAAAATTCGGCAAATATTCGTCTAATTCAAGAAGCTCACAGAATTTATACAAAACATACGAATAACTTAAGAAATTACTGCGACCTGCGGGACAATGTTTCTGGAAACTGGGTTGAATTTCAATAAACATGTGTCGAAGTTTTTCTTCCGTTTCTCTCGTAATGACAGGGGCATTTTTTCCATTAATGCGGTTCATAATATGAGGGGCGTGCTCATAGTATTTGTTAAATTTGAGTTTTTTTAGAATTTCTCGAATTTTAGAGGTTTTAATGTTGCCGAGTTCAGTAATGCGTTCTTTTTTGAGTTCAGTCAGAATAGCATCAAAGACTTCCTGTGGGATATCCGTGGATTCCTTGGCTTGAATTTGAGCTAGCCATTCATTAAAGTGATTAATACGTTTGTACGCATAATAGGAGACTTCACGGGGTGGGTCTTTATAAGAAGGTTTGTCTGAGTCCACGAGGACAAATTCCTGAAATCCACACTGGGGGCACGTGAACAATGCTTCATTGCTGCTAAACACCATTTCTGATGCGCAGTCACTGCACTCCCCATAAGGATCATCATTGGTAGTTCCTGCGGTACGAGCGTGTTCAGGATCAATCTTTTGTAAAAAGGATTCTAGAAGTCTATCGCGTCGCATATCTTGTCCTGACATTGTCGCTCCCACCATTCCTCCACTCACATCCGCTGCTTGTTCAAAGACAGCCCAAATGCTTCCTGGTTTTGATTTAATGACACGTGTTTCTTTGGATTCTTCCCCACGACTAATTTTATCTTGAATATCATAATATTGAAATAAGATATCACCCGTTTCTAAAAAGTAATCAAAGACTGCAGTTCCAGACTTTCGTTTCTTGTATTCTTTAATAAGTTCCTGCATTTCTTTTTCCAATTTCACTTTCTCTATATCATCTGAGCAGTTGGATAACTTTTCTTTTAATTCACGAAACTCCTGTTCCAAGTCTTCAAGACTCTTTGTTTCCTCCATTAATCTGTTCAAATGGGCGTGATGAATGCTATCCAGGGTGGTTCTGGCCTCAGGATTGCTCCTTTTCGTAGGACGAATCTTAAAGAATGGATCATTCATTGACATCTGTAAGAGGGATTCCTCAGAAGTGTTTAGACTAAAAAAACAGACCCTCCCGGTTAGAGTTCAAATTTTTCCCCGTTTGGCAAAAATTTTTTCTCCTCTTAGGGTATAGACTCAAATGACAGGTGGTGGTTTGATGCAACTCGTCGCTTATGGCGCCCAAGATGTTTACCTCACTGGTAACCCCCAGATCACTTTCTTCAAGGTTGTATATCGTCGTCACACCAACTTCGCTATGGAATCCATTGAAAATCCTTTCAATGGTTCTCCTGGCTTTGGTAAGCAGGTCACCGTAACTGTTCAACGTAATGGTGACTTGATCTATCGTATGTACCTCCAGGCCACTCTCCCTAAGGTACAGCTCCTCGCCTCTGACGGCTCTGGTGCTCAGTTCCGCTGGCTCAACTGGGTTGGCCACAACCTTATCCGCGAAGTTGAACTCCAGATCGGTGGTCAACGTATCGATAAGCACTATGGTCAATGGCTCCACATCTGGAACGAACTCACCCAGGAACCTGGTAAACAAGCCGGTTACGCCAAGATGGTGGGTAACGTTCCCCAACTCACCAACTTGATCATCCAGGGTGGTGAAACGTGCGACGATGACTGCACGGCTGGTGAACCCAACACCTCCAATGAAAGCCAGAACTGCGCCCCTGAATACACTCTCTACATCCCCCGCCAGTTCTGGTTCTGCCGCAACCCTGGCCTCGCCCTCCCCCTGATCGCCCTCCAGTACCACGAGGTGAAGATCTGGCTCGAG
>JACCDW012110207.1_pt1 | contig 37790 bp, 36 predicted proteins | sample 7449781 | NCBI WGS metagenome assembly JACCDW01 (sample SAMN15323449, study PRJNA562643) | freshwater metagenome | isolation source: river surface water | place: USA:Blue River Watershed | collected 2017-08-18 | reverse complement strand
TCACTTTGTATGAAACCAAGCGTCTAATTTTGAATTTTATTGGGGACCTTTAATGAAGAACAAGCCTGATAATTGTATAATCCATGGAGAGAAAGAAAATGTGGCAGATTATTATAAGGCCGCGGATTTATTTTACTTTCCATCTAAATGGGAATTAAACCCAATATCAGTAAAAGAAGCCTTGTCTTACGGACTGCCAACTTTTACAACTAAACTTCATACTTACGGAAATACCTATGATGATGTAGTTACTTATATACTAAGTGATCAGTCTTTGAATTTTAATAATTTAATACAAACATTAAATCCTCAAAAAGAAATACCAGGTTGGTTTTCTTATGAATGGTTGTATGATAAGTTTGTAGAAGAGACTATGCCTGGAAACATAATTGTGGAAATAGGTAGCTGGTTTGGGAAATCTACAAAATATCTATTAGATAAAATTGAAGATAGTGGAAAGCAAATAATGCTTACTGTAATAGATACTTTTAAAGGTACCTTGAATGAGGATTTACATCAATCATTAGTAAAAGATTTTGATAATGATATTTACCAAGAATTTTACAATAATATCAATAGTCACAAATTACAAATAGTTAAAGATACTTCGCATAACGCTTTTAGTTTATTCAGAAACGCTTCAATTAGTGCTATTATGATTGATGGCGATCATTCATATGAGGGTGTTATGTCTGATATTAAGGATTACTTTTATAAGGTAAAACCAGGAGGAATAATATCGGGGGATGACTATAATGTTTTTGAAGGAACAACAAGAGCTGTAAATGAATATTTTAGAGGGGCTGTTAATTTAGCACCAAATTCAGTTAATTGGTATTATAAGATTCCAAGAATTCAACTTATCCATATTGAGACTTTGCCGCTTCAAAATAGAGCGAGAACATCTTTGGCTAATATTGAAATATTACGTCAATATGGAATACATATAAAGCAAATACAGAATCCTGTTTACGAAGGAGAAATTGATTTAGAAAAGTATAGACTGCAAGATAATATACAGAATGTTAGACCGTCTCATTATGGATGTTATTCAGGACATATTCAAGCATTAAAAGAAATAGACAAAGAAAACTTTGACTATACTATTATAATGGAAGAAGATGCTTTTATTTATACTAATGCTCGTGAATTTGTAGACATGGTTCACAAAGCAATATTTGATTGCGAGAAAGATGATGTTTACTATATTAGTTTAGGATCTTCAAATTCTCTTGAAGAGTTAGAATATAATGACTTATTTTATAGAGCATGGCATCAAGACCTTGCTCATTGTTATATCATTCCAAATAGAAGAAAGGAATGGTATTTAGACAAGATAGAAACTAATCCATGGGATGTTGCCGATTTATGGTATAACCATATATTCTGTCATGACAGACAAATTAGATTGGCATCTAAACAAATTTTCTCTAAACAAGTAAATGCAATATCTACAATAGATAGCGTTTACAAAAAGTGGTAATATGATTTACGAAAATATCAAGAAAAACACTAATCAAGTATTAACTAAGTTTGTTATAAACTTTGTTGATGGTCCTTATTTAGAAATAAAATCAGGAGACTCTTCAGAGTTTCGTGCAGACTTTATAAATCAATCTACAGGAAACATAGAGTACTCTGTTAATTTGAAAGATGGTCATTGGGGAAAGGCTTCAAAAAAATATTTTGTTGAGTGGAATATCAAGATATATAAAGGAGAATCTTTGGTATATGATTACAAGTATAACTGCAAAGGCAAAAGAGTTTATATTGCTTTAGATTCTAAATCAATGGGGGACACTCTTGCTTGGTTTCCATATGCCGAGGAGTTTAGAAAAAAACATGACTGCCATGTTATAGTTTCAACTTTTAACAATGATTGGTTTAAAGAACAATATCCAAATTTAGAATTTGTGAAACCAGGTGAAGTTGTTCATAATTTATACGCTATGTATAAAATAGGATGGTTTTATCAGGGCGATAGCGAAGAAATAGATTTATATAAGAATGTTAGGGATTTCAAAAGGATACCTTTGCAACGAACCGCATCCGATATTCTTGGACTCGAAGCAGTAGAAACAAGACCATTGCTTAAATTAAATAAAAATGTTGCTAAAAAGAAAAAGGTTTCAATAGCTATTCATTCAACTTCTCAGGCAAAATATTGGAATAATCCGAATGGATGGCAAGAAGTTGTTGATTATTTAGTGAGTAAAGATTATGAAGTAGTTTTATTGTCAAGAGAAGGTAATGGTTATATGGGTAACTTCCATCCAACAGGTATTAGACAATTAGAGCCAGGTCCTATTGAAAATGTAATTAATGAATTGCAAGAATCCGAAGCTTTTATTGGTATAGGTAGTGGATTAAGTTGGTTATCGTGGGCAACAAACACCCCTACTATTTTAATTTCTGGTTTTTCAGCTCCATATAGTGAAGTTCAAGATAATGTTTATAGAATAATCCCACCTAAAGGATCATGTTCAAGTTGCTATAATCATTTTAAATTGGATGCTTCAAATTGGAATTGGTGTCCTGATAAGAAAAAGTACACCGAATTTGAATGTTCTAAATCAATTCCTTCTACCGAAGTCATCGAAAAGCTAAAAACTATTTTAAATTGATATTTATATTAAATATTAGTTTTAAAATATGGCTTTACCTGCTTCTGGTAGTAGAATTTCCTTTGACGATATTAGAACAGAAATAAATGTTCCCAATCAGGCTCCTTTTGCAATAGGGGAAGCCGAAAGAGGTTCTTATTCTCAAATAAACTACAATTCGAGTGTTGTTAATGCTAACCCAGCAAAATTAAGCGAATGGGGAGCTTACAGCCATATAACGGGTTCTTGTGCTATATTGAGCGATAAATTGCTTCTTGGATCTTGGAATAACGATGACGGAATAATTGGTTATTTTTACGCAAGAAGATTTTATAATAAATGGTGGTTCTGCCAAAGAACGGCAACTGGTGTTTGTGGTGCTACTGAAGATAGTTTTCTTCCTCGTGGATCATACATGCTCACGGATACGGAGAGTAATGGAATCGGTACTTTCCTTACATCATCAAACCTTATTGGTGTAAATTTAAATGAGTTAAGAGATTGTTTTGCTTGGACAACTTCATCTATTGGAAATCTTGTATCTCCTTCATTAAGCGTTTTTCCTGTACCAAATGGGTATAATTATATATCAACTCCAGGCATAGAAAAATTTACTAATTGTGGTGTTTTGGCAACTATATTTACTGGTAGTGAAAATAGTGGAATTGATGTATCATATAGTGGTAGCATAACAGGTAGTGTTTTATACACTATAAATTTAGGATCAGGTATTGGAAATACAAAGTTCTTTTACAATTCAAAAGATGTTCCAGATCAATTTATAGTAACATACGATGGTGTAGATGTTATTAATACTGGTTATGTTGGTGATGTATCATATGATACCTATTTAACAAATGCTAATTTTCCAACAATAAACGGAATTGCTTCTTCGAGTTTATCTTTTAATAAACTAAGTAGTACTTCTACGGCAACCGTAAGAGTTAATTCTCCTTTGACCGGAAGTAATTGGGCATTCAATCTTAATACACCACAGCCTCCAACATATACGATATCATCAGTTCCAAGTGTTCTTGAAAGTTATACAAATGTTCAATATGCATACAACGTAAGCGTATCTAATAGTTCTAACTCAGTTACATCAGGAAATATAATAATTACAAGTACTTTACACCCAGGATATTCTGTTCAATCGGTATCAGTAGGAAATAATACATCTTATAATTTAGTAGGTCAAAATTTAACAATAACATATAATGGTGTATTAAATCCATCTACATCTATTCCAGGAATAACCATATTAGGAACTCCAACTACTACAGGATCATACACAAATCAAATTTCTGTTGTAGGTGGGGGTAATAATACCGTAGTATCTTCAAGCCTAACAACGGTAAATGTAATACCAATCCCAACAAAGACAATAAATTTTTATGTAAGGGTTAGTAGAAATATTTCAGGTGGTCCGGTTGAAAAAAGACCTAAAATATTCTATAGTATTTCAGGGGGAGTTTCTGGATATTTAACTTCCGAAAATGATGTTACTGGAACTTCATATGTTTTCATGAAGTCTCTTGTAGTTAATTTAAATTCCAACATATCTTATTATTTAGTTAATGATAATCTTTCGTCTATAACTGGATGTTATGTTCAAAATTGTATTAGCAACTTTAATTGCAATGGTTCAAATGCCGTAATTACAGATAATGTAAACTTTTATATGACAGCAGAAATAGATACTTCTGGTATATACTCATTATGTTCATTCGGATATGGACCATCAATATATTACACATTAAGAGGATAAAATTATGCCATACTCATCTTTTTCTGATGCACAATCCAAATTATTAAATGTTTATAATGATCATTCATCTTCTATATTGTATGGCACAAACAATAGATTGGATGCAAGTACTACATTTTATTTAAATGCTAATTTAACAACCTTAGCTCCTGCTGGTAATTATGTTATACCAACAAATTATAAAACTTATTATGTAACTCTTGATGGCAATGGTAAAATAGAAGGATCTATACAAGAGTTGATGCCAACGGGAGTAGATGATGATTTTGTTGCGGATCACATATATAACATAAATCAAACTAATCCTGCTGTGGTTGCTGCGGGTGGATGGTTGACAATGCCTAATACAGGTGGTATAGGTGGAACTAATTATGGGTTAACATACTCTGGTTCTCAAGTTTTTTTAACAGATAATTATTGGGAAAGTAGGCCATATAGTGAACCTTATGAAAAAAGAAGAGCAATTGAGGGTAGTAGCCCAGTAGCAACTCCTATAACTAATCTCGATATTACGGATATGAGAGGTTATGATTTTAGGATAATTAGTGGAGAATGGAATTCTATTGACCCAACTTATAATGGTAACCCAGCAAATCCAAGATTTACTTATAGCCGCCAAGTATCAGGATATGTTCATTTAGCACCTGATCCTAATAGAGTTTCAGTAACTGGTAGTTTAGTTTATTATTTTAAACCTGATTATTGGATTCCAACGCCTACTCATGAAGGTCCAACATATTTTAGAAGAATGCCTGACGTTCTACCTATATATGATTCAAGAGGAGTAAAGAAGACTTTTGTTGATATGGCTCCTCCAATTGGAGATTTATTATATCCAGCATCATACCCCCCAGATACAACATCAAGAATAGAAAGAACTTCTACAAGAAGAAATAAAGGTATAACCGAAACACAGCAGTTGTTCTATAAAAAATGGGCATTATATGATGGGTATATAACCGAACCATACTCTCAAGATAGATTTGTTTTTGATGGGGATTCTTTTATATATGATGGATTAATAGTTGCATATGGAACCAAAGGTGATTTTAGTCAATTATTTCAAGAAAGAGCTACGGCATTAATGGAATCCTTGATTGTAGATGATTATACTTGGGCTAATGGTTATAGTGCAAGAGGCATAAAGTACACAGAATGCAATCCAAGGCATTGGACATATTTACCAGATTCAGGTACAGGTAACTATTCAGCTAATCCTGCTAATACATTTAGGAGATATTTTGATAAAAATTCATATGGTGGAGCTCATGTAGAGCTTGACTTTGAATACTTTGGTTTTGCAGGAGCGGAAAGTTCATTAATGGCACAGGCTATGGTTGCTATATACAATCAAGCTGTCATTTGGTTTAATAATAATGGACTTGCAGATAGTGGTGGAGTTATACCTTATTTCAGTAATTATGGTGGCGGTATTTATAATTCAGGAAAGTATGGCCAGGTTGGAGAGGGTTGGTTTTATGTTCCAACAGGAAGCAATGCTACAACAACAGGAATTTATTCTTGGTATCATGATTATTACACAAATGGAACTAAATTAGTAAATAATCCAAGTATTCCATACAGCTCAAATAATTTAAGTATAGGTCAAGGATATTACTTATATGCCGCATCAATATATGATAGATTTTATATATCTAATTACCTAAATGAAATATCTTCTAAATGGTATTGGCATTCCGTTGTGCATAATTACGATATTACAAGAAAAATATTAGTAGATGCCCTTGGAACATTAGAAGCTAACAAAAAGAAAGTTATGCTTTATTGTTGGAGATATATGGAACCTATTGAGGATGCTGATTTTAATTTTGAAAGAAAAGGCAACTACTATAATAACGAAAATGTTGGATTTGGAGGTACGATGGCAAGACCTGCATTGCCACCTTCAATGTTTCATAATCTTGGTGTTTGGGCATTTGGATATGCGGAGGGAATCCATATGTGGGAGTTTGGATTTTCGGGTGAGCAAAAAGGAATGACAGAATACTGGTATAACTATTACGGATGGGATGGTACAGAAAACAACTTATCTGGTGGGGCTTTATTCTCTTATGGGGATACTAATGGTATTGATAAAGGATCTTTAGATTGGTTATATGTAGGATACTTCTTAATACTTCAGAATAAAGACATTGTAGAGGCTAATACACCTTGGTTAAAACCCGAAATATATCATAAGGGTTCTTGGTTAACTGGAACTGCTAACTATCCTGTTACGTTATATAATAACAATGCTCCAATATCTGCATATAAATTATCAGCGGATGGATCAGAAGCATTATTATTGATAACAGATCCATTTAATAGTGGCATTGAAAAGAAAACATTTAAAATAAGACTCCCTAATAAAGATAATAAAGAGTTCGATGTAAATGTATGGGGGCATTATGCATCAGTAATTAGAATAAGAAACCTATAGTAAATTGATTATATAGTTTGTATATTTACAAAAAAAAGTTCTATGGCAGAAGTTACATTTAAAATATCAGAAATACTTGACTTAGAAGCTGAATTATCAGGATTAGTTTCTCAAGATAAAAAAACAAAACTAACTGAAGGTTTACTCTCTCAGGATATTTCATTTGCAACAAAGTATATATTGTTAGACTTTTTGCAAGTATTATCATCTAACAAGAAAATTATAGATGGTATTGTCAATGAGATGATTGTAAAGTATGGCACATCTAATGAAGATGGTAGTATATTTGTAAACAAATTTGTTTATGATCTTGATGAAGAAGGAAATCAGATAGGTGAGCCAAAAATCAATGAAAACTTTATTAAGTTTGATAATGACTATATTGAATTGATGTCAAAAGAAAAAACAATTGAAATCCCCTCAATCAAGTTATCAGAACTTTCTAATGTAGTTACAAAAGAAGTGTATCCAATTTTTTCAAAATATTTAGTAGTTAAAGAATAAGTCTTATGGTAGAGTTAAATCAAGAAGAAAAAGATAAATTAGGCTCTTTAAAGGGCAGAATCGCAGAAAACGTATTCAACTTAGGTCAAATTGTAGTTCAAGAAGAGGAGTATAAAACTACTCTTGAGTTAATAAAATCAGACAAAAAGGAGATTATTTCTCTTATCGATTCTTTAGAAAAAGAAATAAAGGGTTTGGTTGATGAGTTCAATAAAAAATCAGAGGAATACCTTTTTGACATTTCTACAGGAGAATTCGTTAAAAAATAAATTTTAGATAAGTTCTCATATATTTATGATTAGATATTTTGGTAAAATAAATCTAATTATAAATTCAAATGGCAGAACGATTAATATCTCCTGGAGTTTTATTAACAGAAACTGATAAAAGCTTCATTCAAATAAACAACAACTTGCCTGTAGGTCCAGCGATTATCGGACCAACAGCTAAGGGTCGTAAGTTGATTCCTACGATTATTGGCTCATACTCTGAGTATGAGAACAAGTTTGGTTCTTTAGTTATTAGTGGTAGTGATCAATACGAATTCTTCACATCTATTGCTGCAAGAAATTACTTCAATAATGGTGGACAATCTTTATTAGTTGTTAGCATTGGACCTGGAGATGGAACTCCATCAGGTAGTGTACCTTCTAAAGCTGGTTCTACTGCATTTGTCTTAGAAGCTCTTAATGCTGGTACTATTATGAACAATAGTGGTTCGGCAGAAGCAACGGGTGGCGTTCTTCCTTCTGGAAGTAGAGATAACATTCGTTGGGAAGTTGCTAACGTAGATTCAGGTAGCAAGGGTACTTTCGACTTGATTATCCGTAGAGGAGACGATACTGCTAATAATAAAATCATTTTAGAGCAATGGAAAGGATTATCTTTAAATCCTAATGATCCTAACTACATCTTATCTACAATTGGAGACCAGAAAGTAGGATTCGATGCTACTAACAAAATGATCACCTTTACAACGGGTTCTTACACCGTTAATAGCAAGTTTGTTAGAGTAGCAAGTGTAACTCCTATCGCAGCAACTAATTTTGATGTTAATTCAAAGATAGCAGAGTCAGCAACAGGTTCACTTCCTGCACCTGCAAGTAGCTCATTCAATGGTGGTACAGATTCTTATTCAGGATCAGGCCGTCAAATGTTCTACAATAACATTTCTTCTACTAACATTCAAGGATTTGATACATCATCATACACAGATGCAATCGCATTGTTATCTAATACAGATGAGTACGACTACAACTTGTTGATTGCTCCTGGTCTAAACCAAGGAAATCACTCTTCAACAATATCATCTATCATCTCTAACACGGCAAATCGTGGTGATGCTTTATTCATCGCTGATATGGCCGCTTACGGTGGTAACTTGACTGATATTGTTTCAAGAGCAAACGCAATCAATAGTTCTTACGCTGCAACTTATTGGACTTGGGTTCAAGTTCGTGATGCATTAGGTAGAATTGTATGGGTACCAGCTTCTACTATGATTCCTGGTGTTTATGCTAACAACGATAGAGTAGGTGCAGAATGGTTTGCTCCTGCTGGATTCCAACGTGGTGGTATCGTAGGTGTAGTGAATGTTGAGAAGAAGTTATCTCCTTCAGATAAAGATTCATTGTATGCTGCTGGTGTTAACCCAATCGCATTCTTCCCTAATAACGGAATTGTAATCTACGGTCAGAAGACATTACAGAAGAACCCATCGGCTCTTGATCGTGTAAATGTTCGTAGATTATTGATTAACCTTAAGAGATTTACTCGTAACGAAGCTCGTAACTTGGTATTCGAACAAAATACAGCTACAACTCGTGATAGATTCTTGAAAGTTGTTAATCCATACTTAGAGAGCGTAGTAAGAGGCCAAGGATTGTATGCATTCCAAGTTATCATGGATGATACTAATAATACTGCTGATGTAATCGATAGAAACGAATTAGTTGGTCAAGTATTGTTGCAACCTACAAAAGCAATCGAATTTATTAGCATTGACTTCACTATCACTCCAACAGGTGTAGTATTCAATCAATAAATTTTAACTTGATATATTTATAATAGAATAAAATAATATTAATAACATGGCAGTTTTAGATTCAAAAGACATACTGTTTGAAGCATTTGAACCCCAATTATCCAATAGATTTCAGTTTGAAATTGAAGGTATCCCGGCTTACTTGGTAAGAAGCGTAAACGCTCCAGGATATACAGCGGATGTGGTTACTTTGTTTCACCTTAACTCATACCGCAAATTGCGTGGTCGTGTAACTTGGGATGACCTAACTCTTAACCTTTATAGCCCAATCGTACCTTCGGCAGCTCAAGCAGTAATGGAGTGGTCACGTTTAGCATATGAGGCAGGAACAGGTCGTGCTGGATACTCTGACTTCTATAAGAAAGATGTTACACTTAAGGTTATTGGACCAGTAGGTGATATTGTTTCTTCTTGGGAAATCATTGGTGCATTCCCTACTAAAGCTACCTTCGGAGCATTTGATGCTTCTGCTGGTGGAACTGCTATTGAAGTTGGTTTAACTTTAGCAATGGATTACTGCATCTTGAATTACTAATAAAGATTTTTCATTTTGTTTGATTGTGAATAATAATTAAGTAAAGAACCTACCTTTGGTAGGTTTTTTCTTTTATAATAGTTACATTTGGAGGTTAAATCAGTATTAATGGCATATACAGGTGGTCCTCTTAATGAATTAAATGGGAAAATGGGCATTTCTGCCCCGTATAATAGCGTTTCTGTATCTAAACTAATCAAAACTCATTCCCCAAAGACAAGAACTGAACTTGTTGAACTTATAAAATATCATTATGAGAATAAATGCTCATGTGGCATTGTTAGCAAAGGTACCGTAGAAGACTTTGGAAAGAATCTATATAACTCTCAGGTTAAGTATTGGGGAGAAGAAAGGTTTACTTTACAAGAATGTATTCAATGGGAGTATGATTTATTTGTTAGTAACTCTTTGAGAGGTTCAGATATTGAGAAATCAGCAATAAGAAGACTAAATAAAACCTTCGATGACCTGTTATTTGAAGAAACAGATGGTTATCTTGATGAAGAGTTGCGAGTAGACATATTAATCAAGAAGAAGCAAGATGGTGAGGTTATAGGGGGTATTCAGGTAAAACCAGAAACATATAAATCTGCTCGTCAAGAAGTTATTGCTTTTAATGAAATTAGAAATAATAGATGGGATAAACCTGTTTTCTATCTTTATTATTCAAGTGATGATAAGTTTACTAATGGTAGTGAACTTAAAATGCTTATAGAATCTATAAAATGACAAATATTTCTAATTATATATATTTATAATAAAGTTATAATAAATAAAGTATATGAATCAATATCCAACAGAAACAATTGAGTTGCCGAGTAAAGGTTTGAATTTATACCCAGAAGGGCATCCATTACAAAAAGGGTCATTAGAAATGAGATATATGACCGCAAAACACGAAGACATCTTAACCAATACTAACTACTTAAGTCAAGGCATTGCTATTGAGAAACTATTAGAAGCCTTAATAGTAGACAAGATTGATTTAGATGATTTATTAATAGGTGATAAGAACGCAATTATGATTGCGGCTCGTGTATTAGGTTATGGACCTGATTACGAAATTACAACAAGACATCCGGGTACAGGTAGAAACATTCAGATAAAAGTTGATTTAGGTAAACTTGATTATAAAGAGTTAGATCCTTCTTTATTTAATAAACCAAATGGAGAGGTAGACTTTACTTTACCTACTTCTAAAAATGTAGTTACAATCAAGTTGTTAACGGGTAGAGATAGTAAATTAATATCAGGTGAGATAAATGGTTTAAAGAAAATTAATCCAGAAGCATCTTATGATGTTAGTGCTCGATTAAAGAACATGATTGTTGCTATTGATAATAATCGTGATATTAGAAAAATTAGAGAGTATGTAGATAATGTAATGAGACCAGGTGATTCATTGGCATTAAGAAATTTTGCTAACACGGTTATGCCCGATGTTAATATGACTCTTAAATATAACTTTGATAATTATGGCGAGGAGGACATAGCCGTACCATTAGGCGTTAACTTTTTTTGGCCTACAGAGTAATTACAGATTAGTACTCTTCAACGAGATTCATGAAATATGTTTCTATGGTAAAGGTGGATATCAATGGGATCAGGTATATAATATGCCAATAAAATACAGAAAGTTTGTATTAAATAAGATGAAAGCATATTATGATCCTGAAACTAATACATTAGATAACCCAAGTGAAGAGTTAAAGCAAGTGGCCAGACAGCCACAAGCTGACTATGTTCATAGAACTAATACCCAAAAAGCACCTAAAAAATAGGTGCTTTTATATTTATAATAAATACCCCTTTAATTAATGGCAACAACTCCCGATATAGACGCAGGTAAAGCTGGAAATCCGTTAGACATATCTGATTTTGCTAATCAACTAAATCAAATACCAGAATTAACTCGAAGTTCTATTGAAAATACTTTTAGAAACTTTACAGAGTTACAGCAAGACGTTGCGGCAAAACAGAAATCTTATCAAAATGATATTAGAGCTCAAGAGATTGCAGCGTTAAATGCAAAAAATGTAAGAGATAAAAATGCAGCAATTGCTAATATACAATTACTTGAAAGACAGAAGTCAGAATTTGATAAAGTAGCTGTATCATTAAAAGAGGTAACAGAGGAAGAGAAGAGGATAGCAAAAGAAAGAAAAGAAAGTTTAAAGGACATGGGCAAGGGTGTTTTAAGTGGCCTTGGTCTTGGTGAAATAATAAGTTTCTTTAGTGGTGGGGCAGCAGGAATGATAGAAAAAGTATTATCTTTTATTAAAGATTTATTATTTACTGCTAATCAGCAAACAGTAGAAATAGGCAAAAACTTTCAAGTAGGAGCAGAAGAGGCCGAAAAGATGAGAATTGCTATGGAATTCGAAGGTGAGGCTGCCGAAGGATTTGCAAAAGTTTTAAAATATAGATTACAAGCTCAATATGAACTTCAAGAAAGTTCTAAAATAATCTTAGGTCTTACCAAGGATCAGAGAGATGTTCAAGTAGAACTCGTACAGGAACTTGGATTATCTTCTCAAGAAGGTTCAAGACTAAATCAATTATTTACAGCTAATAATGTAGAGGGGACAAAAGGTAAAAATATAATATTTGACCAGGTAGCTTTATTTGCAAAACAAACAGGATATTTATTTGACACCAAAAAGGTACTTCAAGATGTATCAAATGTATCAGGTCAAATACGAGCAACCTATAAAGGTAGCGTAGAAGAACTTACTAAGGCGGTAATGACTGCTGCTAAATTAGGAACTACAATAGAGCAGACAAAATCAATGTCTGAGAGTCTTCTTAATTTTGAAACTTCTATTGACAATGAACTTAAAGCTGAATTATTAACTGGTCAACAATTAAACTTAGAGAAAGCAAGAAGTCTTGCTCTTAGTGGAGATTATGTTGGGGCTGGTAAAGAGATGCTTGAACAAGCGGGTGGTTTAGCTAATTTTCAAAGATTAAATGTAATACAGCAAAGATCATTAGCGGAGGCCATTGGTTTATCAGCGGATCAAATGGCTGATGTTTTATTTAAGCAAACCGTACAAGGAAAGCAAGCAACTGAATTAGCTGATCAATATAGAGCTCTTGGTGCAGAAGATATGGCAAGGGCATTAGAGTCTGGAAAGATTCAAGGTGATCAATTAGAAATTGCTAAAAAGAGATTAACTGCCGAACAAGAATTTGCTCTCGCAATGGAACAAGTAAAAGGTGCTTTGGCTTCTTTAGTTAGTGGTAACTTTTTAAATAGACTTGTAGATTTAGTTAAGGATCTTGCCAATTATGCAGCCGCATTTATGCATGATATCAAAAGAGGTGATAGTGTAGCTGGTACTATGTTGTTTGGTCCTTCTAATGAGGCTAAGGATTTTGCTTACAATCAAGAAATGTCTGGTCTTAAACAAGAATTACAAAATGAAGGTTTATCAGAAAAAGAAAGACAAAAGCTTACGGATAGAATTGCTGAGTTGGAGAAGGAAAGATCTGAGAGAACAAAAATGGATGAAGTAAGAACTGCCGCAATGGTTAATGTTGCAACTGGTGGTATTATGGGTCCATTTTCAACATATGCTGGAGTTCGTGGATACAATCAAGCTACTAAAATAAAAGATGGAGCATACATTGATGGTAAAATGTATTCTTTTGAAAGAGATGATCTTACTTTAATGGCAGGAACAAGTTTATTCAAAGGAGGAAAGCAAGAAGGTGAATCAAGCACTAAAAGATTAGAATCATTGATGGAGAAATTTATAGATATTGCTTCGAAGGGTCAAACTATAGTTATGGATAATAAGGTAGTGGGTAAAACTAATGTTGGCTATTTATTAGAATATGGTGCCAATAAGATAGGATAATACTAAAAACTAATATTTATAATAAATTAACTATATTAAAATGGCTAACATAAGAAAAATTTTTGATGAAGGTAAATTAGACAATGGTAAATCTGTTGGAAAATTAAGTCCATCATCCTATCCTGACCACGAAGCATTTAATAGTGGAGGTAGCAAAAATCCTGAATTATCTTTGCATAAATCTTATTCTATTACAGGGGAAGATTTAAATAAAATTGCAAGCAATATGAAAGGTAGTGCTGCAAGAGATAAAATACTTCCTAAAAATATTAAAAAGGCTCCTCAATCTCCTGCCTTCGCTAAAGACTTCGCAAAAGGATTGCCAGACTCAGGTGGAAAATGGTCTAATTTGGACGTACAAACATTAGGTCAGACCTACAATGAGTTCTTAAATAGTCTTGTAAAAAAATAAAAAGTAATTAATGGCTACTTTACCTTTTAACTTTAAGTTTAAAAGTATAGCTGAGGTATATAATCAAAGCCTTAAGGGTGATTATAGTTCTTTTAGTTCTACAAATCCCAATGTAGGGCAATATGCTCGTTTGCAAGAAATAAATGCAGCAGTCCAACCAACTATGCGTGAGTTAGTTGCTGGAGCTGCCAATGCTGTTACTAATTCATATGGACCAGTAGGACAATTTGTTTCAAAAATTGTACCAGCAGCGGCCGAACAATATCTTTCTCCTTTAGTAAGAAGATTTCAGTACATAAAGGAAAATCAAATTAAATTAGTTGAATTCTATAAGTCAACACGAGGCATAGAGTTTTTTGCCAAGCAAGTATTATTACATAAAACTAATCAATACATAAGCCCCGTAGGAGTTGCCGCTGGACTTGTGGGATTACTTCCTGCTAATGTTCCTTTGTATGGTGGGCTTATAAATTCATTAACCAAAAATTATAATGGCCAAAGAGATTTTAATGCTCAGAACTTTATAACTCAGGCAGCTCTTTCAAGTTTAGGTCAACAAGGTGTATCACCTAATTTTGTTGGTTTGTTTGGTTCCGATCTTGATTTTAATGCACCAAGGCAGCCCTCCGTTGATTTAGTATTAGGTGCATATAGACAGCCAAATCCTACGACTTCGTTAGAGGAAAAAAAAGGAATTCAAAGTATTTTAGGGGCATTTTTACCCTTTGTTGATGGTGATCCCAAACTATATTCAAGATATATAAAAGATGTAAGAAGAAATAAAGCAGATGGTAGATTAGAATTGCTATATAATCAACTTATACAAAATCCTATCGGGGAGGCGGACTTTAATTTAGATTACGATTTTAATAAATTCAATCACTCTAAAAAAGATATTTTAGGTTTATTTAATAGATTCTTTAACAGAAGATATGAAGAACATTATGTATCTAAACCGGGATCATTAAAACTTTCGGATAAAATATTATATGGAAATTATCAATTTCCAAACAACAAAAATTTTGAACCCGAAGGAGCAATGGGGCCTAAAGCTCCTATAGTTAGATATAAATTTAAATTTAAGAATCCACAAGACATTCTCACTTTTCAATTTGAAACTGAGCGTCAAAGAACTCTTCCATATACGGAAGATGATTCATATTTACAATCATTAAAAACCCCAAGTGATAGAGAGGATGGTGAATTATATTATCCTGGAATTGGAGAAGCTGCGGAAGGGGCAACTTCAATTGACTACTATTTTTCTGGTAATAAACAAAAAATTTCTGAAGTAGGTCAAAAATATCATATAGGAGATATAATTAATACTATTGTAACTGCTTCAGTTGATGAGAAAGCCGCTTCGCAAAATTCAAAAGATAAAAATAAAAAAAATTACAAAACCATTCAAGATGATTTAATAAATTTTAGCATTGATTTTAATTTAGAAGATCCTACTTTTAACACAAAAACATTACAATTCAGAGCATTGCTTCAGAGTGATATTACGGATATTTATGCAGCATCTTATACTAATTCCAGATATATTGGTAGAGCTGATCAAGTTCACTCGTATGATGGATTTACAAGAACTATAGGTTTATCATTTTCTATATACCCAAGAAATCCAGAAGAACATCCAGTAATAATGGAGAAACTTAATATTCTTGCAAGTTTATTGACTCCAAGTTATAGTAAAAAGGGGGTATCATCGAGTACTTTTACAACCCCAGGTAAACCCGATGAAGTAATAATTTCCGATGTAAATGGAGATATACCAAGAGCTCCAATAGTTAGATTAACAATAGGAAATTATATAAAAAAGCAATATGGATATATAACAAATATGACATATAATATAAAAAATTCTAATATGTGGGATATATATACTGGGCTCCCTATGGTTGTAGAAATACCAACTTTTAGTTTTGTTCCAATACATAACTTTGTTGTTAGCCAAGAAGGTAAAAATAATGATAACAGAAGCAAATTTATTCACAACTTTTTGCCAAAAGAAGGATTAACAGATAACCAATATTATATAGATACTACTCAAATACAATGATATTAGAAACAGAAGATAAGATTTCCTATAGTGGGGTAGATATGTTTGGTGATATCCCATTATCTCAATCAGATGTTTACATTATAACATCGGAAGGAGATAGATTAGATAATATTGCACTTGAATACTACAATAATCCTTCATATTGGAAGGTTATAGTACTTGCTAATATTAATTTGGATGGAAAATCATTATATTTACAAGGAGGTTTACAATTAAGAATTCCTTTTGATATGGCTTCAATATCAGAAATAGTAAAATCAATTTAAAATAGTTTTTGTTTATGGCAGGAAATCCAGAAAATGTCTTTACCGAAGAGTTAGATGATAGGTTAGTTAAAACTATTAGAAATAGAGTTAATGCTAATATTTTCGAAGGAATAAATGATAATGCATCTATTCTTTATAAACATGGTAAGATGCCTTGGGTTAGATTACAATCATCGGTTGATTATAATTTTGATCCAGGTGGAGCTGGCGGATCTTCTGATCAGGCCAAAAGATGGACATTAAAAACTTCTTTTTCAAAAAAAGAAGCTGGATTAACCATATATAAAGAAAGGAACAATTTACCATATTATAATTTTAGTCAAGAATCTGGTTACAGAGCTTTGCCAGGTATAGATTCCGTATCAATTAAAACTCTTCAACCTCTTGGATCTTTAAGGGAAGCAACTATTACATTTAAGTGCTGGACTGTTGGTCAATTAGAAATTTTAGAAAGACTATACATGAGACCAGGTTACTCCTGCTTACTTGATTGGGGGTGGTCTTATTTTTTAAATGATGGTGGAGGTTTGGAAGTAGTCAATGAGAATAACCTTATAGATTTTACGGATACTAAAAAATATAAATCAGAGAAAGATATACTTGATGCAATAGAGAAGACTAAAAACGAAACTAATTTCCATTATGATGGTATGTTAGGATTCGTAAAAAACTTTAATTGGAAATTAAGAAATGATGGTGGTTATGATTGTACTACTGTTTTGATATCAAAGGGACAACTTATAAGTTCTATGAATGTCAATGTAAGTAGTCATGCAATTAACAGAGATAGCATTAAAGGTGTTGGTGATACAGAAGTTCAAAAAAAGAAAGCGGGTTTATTTAGTTTTAATGCACTAACAAATGCAAATTCATTTGAAACCAAATCAGAGGATGACGAAGTTCCAGCAGACACAGTTCCAACGGGGGATCCAAACACAGAGGCTCAACAAGTAACTTACGGATGGATGCTAAACTATCAATATTCAAAAAGTGTATTATCTGGTATATTTTATGAATTAGCCGCTATGTCAGATATAAATGACAAAAAAAGTGGAATTGATTATCAAAAATTTGAGGCATACAATAGTGTGTTTAAGCAAGGTAAAGGTATTGTAGTCATAAGTATGAAACTTAAAAATGATTATAGTGCAGATATATCAAGGAAAGAGGGTTCAATTATGAAGTATCCTTTTGGATCAAATGATGAAAAGAAGTTTATATATTTGGATGATCTCATAAGAATAGTAAATAGTTATGGTATTTTGCACCATACTTCTAAAACATCAAGTGTTCCAACGCCAATATTTAAAATACATAATACTCAAATAAAAGCTAAATATCATCCACTTATAATATCAAGTGATTATGATGTATGCTTTGTAAAGCCAAGTGGTGAGTGTATGAATGCTATAAAAACTTTAGCTAAATCAGCACCAGAGGTTCAAGAAAAGATAAAGAAGTTTAGTAATTATTTGAACGAAGATTACGGTCCTGGTACTAAATACAAGATGTTTAATTATAAGCAATCAACTACAAGGGCGAATGCTTCTAAGATAATGATAAATCTTCATTTCTTATATGAATTGATTAATAGTACAATGCTTGAAAACGAATCTAACGAAAAGGACAAAAGCATTAACTTGACTTCTTTTATGCAAAGTGTGTTGAGTGAGGTTTCTGCAAAACTTGGAGGTATTAATAATTTTCAATTAATATTTGATGATGTTCGTGGTATATGCAAAATTGTAGATACTTCATTATTAGTTGATTTGTCAAGAGGTTCTTTATTAAAGAAGGCCGATGAATTAAAGCTACCTATTTATGGAAAACAATCTATAGCTAAAAACGTCCTTGTAGAATCCCGTATTTTTGCCGAACAGGCAACAATGATATCTATTGCGGCTCAAGCTGGTGGTGGAACCCAATATGGTGTTGACTCAACTGTTATGGGTTTATACAATGATGGTATGTCGGATAGATTTTTTACAAAAAAAGATCATAAACTAAATCTAACAAGACCAACTAAAAGTGAAATTGCCGCTCAAAAAGAAGATGAATACGATAAATTAACCCAAGCCGGAACTAACTATGTAGATTATTTTCTTAAAAACATACCTGGTTCTCAAAGCGATTATGATACCAAAGCTCAATTAGGTGATAGTTATTTTAATAGTTTAATGCGATTTGTTGAGAGTAGAAATACAAGTGACATGGCCGCTAAAACAAGTAAGATTTTGCCAATTAACTTAAACTTTACTCTTGATGGTATATCTGGATTTTTAATAGGAAATGTTATTAATATTGAAGATAATGTTATACCACAACCATTTGCGAGCAAAATAATAAGAGGAAAGGGTTTGAGTGAAGATAAAAAGGAAGTTTACTACAATCAGTATTTAAGAGAGGTAGATTATTATTTCGCTGTAACAGGCATTGATCATACGATTAATCAACAAGGATGGAATACAAGTATAAAAACAAACTTTGTATTGCATAATAAAGGATACAATAAAAAAGCAGGTTTAACTCAGAATAGTGTTGCAAGTCAATTAAAAAAAGTATTTAGTGGTGATATTGTAGTATTAGGCTTTGGTGCTACTACATTTGATATATTAGCTACAAAAATAGTTAAAGGAACTGGAACATCTGGTTCGCCTGTTACAAATGCAAAAATACTTTTATTTGCTGAATTGATAAAAGCATATGATACCATCAGCTCTGATGCGGATTTTAATAAGTATTTTGTTTGTGCTATGATTGGAAATGCTATGCATGAAAGTGGTTTAGATCCAAATATAAATGAAGCGGGTGGATCTGGGCAAGGATACGGATTATTTCAGTTTACATATGGTCCTGGTATGAGAGAGCCGTTAATGGGGGCTCCAAGAGTGCTTGCCCCAGTATCGGGTGGATATCTTTTAGGAAGAAGAATACTTCATGGAAACTTGCCTTCGACAGATCCAGCTGGCACAGGGAGTAAAATATCAAATTTGTTAACAAGTATGTTTAAGTTCAGTAATATTACTTTTGCGATACCAAGTTATCCAGAAGTAGTAAAAAAATCAGAAGAAATTTTCATAAAAAATGCTGCATATTTTGGTTCTCTTGGTTTTACAAGTATAGATCAATTAAAGGATTTTATAACAGAGGTTGAATTTATATTTATATTATTTAAAAATAGAAACATATGGAGTTCATTTAATACCCCAGGTTCTAATAGTGCTCTTACTGAAATAACAGCGAATGATTTGATGCTAAAATTACTTGCTCCAGCAAATCCTGCTGCAAGCCGTGTTAAAAGATTAACTAATACAACTGAAGTTAGAAATCTATTAATAGCCCACCCTGAAATAGGATATATATTCTAATTATGATACCAAGTAATAAAATTATAGAAAACAAATTTACTGAAGGTGGCGAATTCATGCTTTCACAAGGTATTGGATTGTTTGAACAATACAAAGGATTCTATAATAGATTATTTAATGGTAAATCATATACAGGAAAAACCTATACTGAAGATTCAAAAGAACTTATACCTATGGATGAATATTCTTCATCGGATTTCAATTCAATAGATAGTAGTAATGTAGAATCCGATATATCATACTTTGTGCAAGATATATCTGACAAAGAAAATATATCTTTCAAGAAAATTTCTTCAACTGTTTATGATTCATTGCTATCCAAAAATGATATTAATGATTTAAAATTAATAAAGGTAAATAATAACAATATTGAAGATACAATTCAAGATATTGAAAAAAAACACCCTGGTTTTACCGCTTATTACAATTCAGATCCAAATCAAGAAATAAATTTACCAAGAAAAAATTTCTCCGTTTCTTTTGATTTTAGCAAGTAAAACATATATTTGTAGAAATAAAGGTTTGTGAATGTTCTACATATTAGAAACAAAAGAAAAGGTATCGGATTTATTCAATTCAATTGGTGAAACCTCATCAATATACATATCAGTAATACCTTATCACGATAACTACCATCCAGCTTTACAAGATGCTTGTATGGTCTATATAAGACCATTAGAATCTCATAAAGGTTATATTGTCCCAATAAATCATTCAGAGGCTTTACAGGTAGAAAAAGAGTACTTGGAAGATATTCTATTAACTAAAAGTTTTAAAAATATCTTTTGTTTAGATTCAAAATTTAATAAGTATTTCTTTAGAACTCTTAATACGATAGACTTATCTCTTTATGTTTCTTTGGAAAACAAGAAGATAAATTTAGAAAATAGTGTATCTCTAATCAAGAACAATTTTTACAAGGCTCATAAAAGAAAAGATGCCAATTTTTATCTTCCACTATCTAAATTGTACGAAGAAAAAGATGATGAGTATGAAGAGATTCAATCAATAGTTCATAAGTTAGATTCGGAAATAGACTCGGAAAAGAATTCTTATTTTAAGGCACTAAATCAGTTGTCTCCTGAAATATTCTATCTATTAGAATCGAAAGGTATTAGGATAGAAAAAGAAGCCTTTAAAAAGCATTTCTCACATATAAAGACTCCTGCATACAATTTGCATAAAGGAATTATCTACAGCCATTATAATATCTACAATTATACAGGAAGACCCACTAATAGTTTTAATGGTATCAACTTTGCGGCTTTGAATAAAGATAATGGAGAAAGAAGTGCTTTAGTGCCAAAGAATGATATTTTTATGGATCTTGATTTTTCATCTTATCACGTTTTGTTAATCTCAAAAATGATAGGATATCAATTTACTTCAGATGACATTCATAGCGAGCTTGGTAGAATGTATTTTGGAAAAGATGAATTAACTCCGGAGGAGTATGACAAATCTAAAAGCATTACATTCTCTAATATTTATGGGGGTGTTAAGAAAGATTATTTAGAAAATCCATTTTTTGTAAAACTTACAACTTACATAAATGATGTATTTAGTCATTTAAGCAAAAATGGTGAATATTTATTTGAAATAACAGGAAGAATTTATAGGTTAGAACATTTAGGAGATACCAATCCTACTAAGTTCTTTAACTACTTGTTGCAGGGTTTAGAATCATTTATGAACCTTTTTATACTAAATAAATTTTTTTCTATATTAAATGGTAAAAAAACGGGATTAGTTTTGTATCTTTATGACTCATTCCTATTCGATTTGGATATGAGTGAAAAAGATGCCCTATTGGTCGAAATACAAGAAATATTAAACAATAGTATCGCTTACAAAGTAAAATACGGTAAAAATTATAATGACTTAGGCAAGTTATGACAAAAAATAATAAATTATTCTGCACATTTTGTCCAGAAACAGACATCGAAGATTATATCAACACGATAAATAGAAAATACGAAATTCTTTATAATAAGATATTTGTTTTAGAATCTTGTAATCTTGAGAACAAAGAATTCATTCTAACTTACAATACAGATCTCAACAACACAACTGTTGAAGCTAAGATGCCTAATACAATTCAGGCACATAGAGTTAAGAGAACAAATACTTTATATAGTATTGATGGTCTTAATGAGTTAATCAAAATTTTAAATAATGGTGAATTAGACACCAAGTTTATGATTCCTTGGGAGCAATACAGCAATAGCCTACTTGTTACTAAGAACAAACAATTCAATCATATCAAAACAAAGATATTTAAGATTGTAAATTTGGATTAGTAAATTTTATTTTCATAAATTTGCCAAACCAAGGTTGACATTAGTGTTGACCAAAATAGTTATGTAAATTATTTTCCATTTATAAACAAAAAAAGTTATGAATTTATCGCAGATTAAGAATCGCTTAAATGACCTTCAGCCAAAGAAATACGAGGATCGCAAGCGTATCGATTACTCAAAAATCTTCTGGAAGCCAACGCCAGGCGAGTATCAAATCAGAATTGTTCCTTACAAGTTTAACAAGGATTATCCTTTCTCTGAAGTTTACTATCACTTCGTTTTAGGAAAAGGTTTCCCTTCTCCAATGAATTGGCAAGAACCAGATGCTTTGATTGAGTTTTCTGACATCCTTTTAAAGGAAAGCCGTGAGTTACAAAAGAATGGTACTCCAAATGAATTGTGGAAGAAAGCAAGAAGATTTAAACCAACTCTTCGTGTTATCATGCCAATCGTTATTAGAGGCAAAGAGAACGAAGGTGTTATTTTTGCTCAAGTTGGTAAAGAGGTATATGAAGAACTTCTTAAGATTGCTCAAGATGAGGATTGGGGAGACTACACAGATGTTCACGAAGGTCGTGATTTTACTGTGAATGCAGTATTAGCACCAAGTGGTAGAGGATCCGTTCTTAAATTCACTCCAAAGCCAAAGCAAACTCCATTACATCAAGATGCTTCAGTTGTAGCTAAATTGTTAGATGAGCAAACTGATATCATGGAATTCTTGCACGGATTGACTAAGTCATATGTTGAATTGAAAGATATGGTTCAGCAAATTATGGAACATGACCAAAATGGTTCTAACGAAATGTCAAGTGTTTCGGTTCCTAAAGTATCTGCTCCAGAAGCTCCTGCACCTGCTGTACCTGCTTTTGTACAAGAAAATGCAGTTGCATCAACCCCTGTAAGTGCAGAATCAGTTGAAGATGAAGATGATGATTTATTCTCATAATTATGGCCAAGAAAGAAGCAAAAAACACCGCATTCGGTGAAATCAATAAGGATGGATTTAATCTTAAAGCATTTAAGAAATCCAAAAATTATGACCAAGGAGCCGCTTTTAAAAAGCAAGAATGGATAAAAATTAGCGATGCGTTCTCTAATATCTTATCACTTCCAGGAATCCCAAAAGGTCATATTACTTTGCTTCGAGGGCATACTGATACGGGTAAGACAACGGCTATGTTGGAAACAGCAGTAGCAGCTCAAAAGCAAGGAATCTTACCTGTATTCATTATTACCGAGATGAAATGGTCTTGGGATCATGCAAAGGATATGGGTTTAGAGATAAACTACGAAGTAGATGAGGATACAGGAGAAATGACTCCGGATGGTTTCTTCATCTACCGAGATAGAGAAACTTTAAATACAATTGAAGATGTTGCTTTCTTTATTGCTGATTTAATCAATGAGCAAGGAAAGGGTAACATTCCATATGATTTCTTATTCCTTTGGGATTCGGTTGGATCTATTCCTTGCAGAATGTCCTATGAGTCTAACAAGAATAACAATGAGTGGAATGCAGGAGCGATGTCAACTCAATTTGGTAATTTTATCAATCAAAAGATTGTTTCATCAAGAAAGGCAAGTTATCCATTTACTAATACCTTAGTTGTTGTTAATAAGATTTGGGTACAAAAACCTTCCTTGCCAATGGAGCTCCCTAAAATGAAAAACAAAGGGGGTGAAACAATGGCTTACGATGCGAGTATTATTGTTACTTTTGGAAACATCAGCAATAGTGGTACCAGCAAGATGAAAGCTAAGAAGAATGGTAAGGAGGTTGAGTTTGCTAAAAGAACCAAAGTAGCTGTTGAGAAGAACCATATCACAGAGTCTACTACAAAGGGTAGAATTATTCTTACATCCTATGGATTTATCGAAGATGATAAAAAACAATTGGATGAGTTCAAGAAGAAATACTCAGATAAGTGGAGTTCTATATTAGGTACAGATAACTTTGATATTGTAGAAGACAATAAGGAGTGGGAAGAAAATTCAGATTTTGTAAACAGCATAGATAACGATACGGAATGATAGATAAAGAACTAATGGCATCGTTGCTTGGAAAACTTGGAAAAGAAGAAATAAGCAATACTCTTAATGATGTTCTATTAGTTGATTCTACAAACGTATTCATACGAGGTCATGCCTCCAATAATTTCATCAATAAAGAAGGTGATCACTTTGGAGGCTTGATTTCTTTCCTAAGAGCAATTGGGAATATAGTCAGACAAATTAAACCAAAGAAAGTAGTCTTAGTGTTTGATGGGGATGGCAATAGTGCAAATAAAAAGAACCTATATGGTGCTTATAAAGCAAATAGAGGAACTGGTCATGTTATTAACCGTAGTGTATTTTTTAATAAACAGGAGGAAGATGAAGCAATGGATACTCAGATGGGTAGATTGATTCAATATCTTAAACAACTTCCTGTTTCTTTAGTTTCTATAGATAGCCACGAAGCGGATGATGTGATTGGATTCTTAGCCAATTATTACAAGGAAAAAGAAGATGTTAGTAGTGTGGTAATCGTTTCAACAGATAGGGATTACTATCAATTAATAGAAGACAAGGTAAAAGTTTTTAACCCAAAGAATCGTGAATTTGTTACCGAAAAATATGTTTACGAAACTTTCGGTGTATATCCGAAAAACTTCTTAACTTTAAAGACATTAATCGGAGATAAGTCTGATAATGTTCCAGGAGTGGAGGGTATGCAAGAAAAGACAGCTTTGAAAAGATTTCCAGAATTAGGATCAAGTGAAACAATTAAACTTAAAGACATTTATGAATTAGCCCAGCAAAGAATAAACGAACACAAGATTTATTCTCGTGTAGTTAATTTTAAGCACCAGCTAAACATTAATTTAAGATTAATGGATATCATGAAACCAAATATCGGGGAGTCATATCAAAGAACAATTTTAGAATCTATTGAAAAAGAAGGTGAGATGAATAGTACTAATTTTACCGTACTTAGTGGATTAGATCAGATTCAAGATAATTTTGAATCTATGTGGATATTAGAATCATTTGGTTACTTAAAAAAAGCAAAATAGTTTATGGATAATAGTTTTGATAAGACAGAGTTGTTTGGAAAGGCTTTCCAAGAAAAGGTAATTGCTCTTTTAGTAAGTAGCCAAGATTTCATATCCAGTATTTACGAGGGCTTGGAGTCAAGTTATTTTTCAAGCGAATCTCATAAAATAATTGTAGATAAGATTATCGCTCTTTACAAGAAGTACAATATCTATCCAAGTAGAGAATCTCTTACAATTGAGTGTAATTCAATCTCTAACCAAGTATTACAAATTCAGATTACTGAGGATCTTGCAAAAATCTACAAGACCGTAAGAGAGATGCATGATGGGGAAATCATCAAAGATCAGTTTGTAAGTTTTTGTAGAAATCAACAAATTAAGAATGCAATCTTGAAATCAGTTGATTTATTGCAAGACTCAAGATATGATGATATCTCTGATTTGATTACTAAAGCGGTTAGAGTTGGGGAAGCTAAGAACATTGGACTTGACTACAAAAAAGATATTGAGGCTCGTTTCAGAGTAGAATCAAGAAATGCAATACCATTCCCTTGGGAGCAATTTAACTTCTTGACTCAAGGTGGATTTGGAGAAGGGGATTTGGTTCTTATCTTTGGATCGCCAGGTGGTGGTAAATCATGGGTAGTTTGTAACATGGGTGCAAATGCTTTATTGAAAGGAAAAAATGTAGTTCACTATACTTTGGAGCTTGGAGATGTCTATACATCAAAAAGATACGATAGTATTCTAACAGGTATCGATTCTAAAGACTTGCAATACAATCGCCAGAAGGTAGAAAGAACAATGAATGAGATTGAGGGTGAATTGGTTATTAAAGAGTTCACTCCCAAGAAAGCAAATGTTAGTACAATCAAATCTCACTTACATCAGTTGCAGGCTAATAATGGATTCAAACCAGATGTAATCATCATTGACTATATTGATTATCTTAAATCAAATAAGAATAGAGAGAATAAGAAGGATGAGATTGATGACATCTACTTAGAAGTTAAAGCATTAGCTAAAGAGTTAAATATCCCAATTATATCCCCTTCTCAAGCGAATAGAACAGGTGCTAAGAGTGATATCTTAGAGGGTGATAATGCAGCAGGATCTTATGATAAGATTATGATTGCAGATATCATTATTTCTCTTGCAAGAAGTAAAGATGATAAGGTAGAAGGAACTGGTAGATTTCACTTTATTAAGAATCGTTATGGGCAAGATGGCTTGACATATAATGCAAAAATCAACATGAATACAGGTAGAATGACTATCTTGAATAATGTAGATGATTCTCAGCCAAAGCAGGTTCCTACAATGCACGATATCTTTGCGAAGAACATGGGAAGTAGTGAAATTACCTCTTTCAAGTTCAGGCAAGATAGCAATGAAGCACCTTTCTAAAGTTCTTTATATTGTTATACTTTTTGTTCAAAATCTATAACAAGATAACTTTGTAGTGGTTATATTTATCTAAGCCCCCCTTCATTTTTTGAATGAGGTTTTCGTATAAATAATATCTTATAACTAAAAATTTAAGTATAACATGAGCATTTTTGACAAACGAGTAGCCTTTAAACCTTTTGAATACCCAGAGATTTTACAATACAAAGATGCCATCAGACATTCCTATTGGATTCACACGGAGTGGAATTTCATTAGTGATGTACAAGATTTCAATTCTAATCTATCAGATAAGGAAAGAAATGCAATTAGAAACACTTTGTTGGCAATTGCCCAGATTGAAGTTTCGGTAAAAAAGTTTTGGAGTAAATTAGGTGATCAGTTTCCAAAGTCAGAGTTTGACCAAGTGGGAATGACATTCGCAGAATCAGAAGTAAGACACAGCGATGCTTACAGCCATCTACTTGAAGTTTTATCATTAAATGATGACTTCAATACCCTATTAGAAAACGAAGTAATTCAAGGTAGAATTGATTACTTGAGCAAGTATTTAAAGAATGCTTCAAGTGATAACAAACAATTGTATACATTGACATTGGCTTTGTTTAGTTTATTCACAGAAAATGTAAGTTTGTTTAGCCAATTTGCTATTATCAAAGCCTTTAACAAAAAGAAAAATATGTTGAAGGATATTGACAATGTTGTACAGGCTACACAAAAAGAAGAAGTAGTTCATGCCCTGTTAGGAATCTACATCATTAATAAAGTTAAGGAGGAATATCCAGAATGGTTTGATGAAGATTTCTATAAGAAGATTGAAAGAGCTTCTCGCAAAGCATATGATGCGGAGGTAAAAGTAATTGATTGGATTTTCGAACAAGGGGAATTGGATTTTATTACAAAAGATACTCTTTATGAATTTATTAAATATAGATTTAATGAGAGTGTTGAGATGATTGGATGTCATAAAATATTTGACATTGATGAATCTAAGATATCAGAATTAGATTGGTTTATTGAAGAAATTTATGCTCAAACTCATTCAGACTTCTTCTACAAGAAACCTACAACTTACAGCAAAAAAACAAAAAGTATAACTTCAAACGATTTATTTTAATATGGAATACAGATGGTATAATGAGATTAGTAAGCAATTTTTAGAAAAAGATTATTTACTACCAGGACAATCAGTAGATGAGAGAGTAACTATCATCGCAGAAAATGCAGAGAAAATTTTAAATAAGTCCGGATACGCAGCTAAATTAAAAGACTACTTTGCTAAAGGATGGTATTCATTTTCTACTCCTATTTGGATTGGATTTGGAAATGATAGAGGTCTTGGAATATCTTGTTTTGGAAGTTATCTTGAAGATACTATGGAAAGCATCCTTTGGTCAGATGCGGAGGTTGGCATGATGTGCAAGAATGGCGGGGGTACTTCGGGATATTTTGGAAACTTAAGACCTCGTGGTGCAAGCATTAAGAATAATGGAAAGAGTTCTGGTGCTGTTCATTTTATGCAGAAGTTTGATACGACTGCAAATGTTGTTAGTCAAGGAAGTAGCCGTAGAGGACACTTTGCCGCTTACTTGGATATTGATCACCAAGACATTGAAGAGTTCTTAACAATCAGATCCGAAGGAAGTCCTATTCAAGATTTATCATTTGGTGTTTGTGTAGGTAGCGATTGGTTGCAAGAGATGCGTGATGGGGATGAAGCAAAAAGAAAAGTATGGGCAAAAGTTCTTCAGGTAAGATCAGAGTTCGGATTCCCTTACATCTTCTTTAAGGATAACGTAAACAACAACACGGTTGATGTATACAAGGATAAAGGAATGAAGATTACACATAGCAATATGTGTTCAGAGATTTGCTTGCCTAATGGTCCAGATGAATCTTTTGTTTGTGATTTAGGATCAATGAATGATTTGTATTTTGATGAATGGAAAGATACGGATGCTGTTGAAGTTTTAGTATATCTTTTGGATGCTGTTATGACAGAATTCATTAACAAAGCAAAGGATATTATGTTCATGCAAAGAGCTGTTAAGTTTGCAGAAAACCATAGAGCAATCGGTATTGGACAAATTGGATGGCATAGCTATTTAAAGAGCAAGATGATTGCATTTGAATCTTTTGAAGCTAAACTTTTGAATGTAGAGATTGCCAAAACAATTTACGAGCAAGCATATGCTGCTTCTGCCAAGTTAGCACAAGAGTATGGTGAACCAGAGCTTTTAAAAGGATATGGAAGAAGAAATACTACCTTGATAGCAATTGCTCCAACCACATCTTCAGCGTTGATTATAGGCCAAGTATCTCAGTCTATCGAGCCAACTAATAGCAACTACTACATTAAAGATACTGCTAAAATTAAATACACTTATAAAGACAAGTATCTGGAGAAGTTGTTGGAAGAAAAAGGAATGAATACCACAGAGGTGTGGGCAAGCATCCTTAAAAGAGGAGGTAGTGTTCAACATCTTGAATTCTTATCAGAGCACGAGAAAAATGTATTTAAGACCTTTATTGAGATTTCTCAAAAGGAAATCATTATTCAGGCAGCTCAAAGACAAAAGTATATTGACCAATCTCAGTCTTTAAACATCATGGTTCATCCAAGCACTCCTACAAGAGACATTAATGCATTGATGTTAGAAGCTCACGACTTGGGAGTTAAAACTTTATATTATCAACACTCTGTGAATGCCGCACAAGAATTCGCAAGAGATATCTTATCATGTGCAAGTTGTGAAGCGTAGTTTATGATAGTCAAATTTAAAAAGTTACACCCAGATGCTGTAACTCCAAAGAAAGCGAAAAGAGGAGATGCTGGGTTTGATTTAGTAGCAACGGAGGTAGTTTCTAATACTACCTTCCAGGTTACTTATAATCTTGGAATTGCGGTAGAAATACCCGATGGATTTGTTGGTCTTCTATTTCCACGATCATCAATTAGAAAATACGATTTGTTATTGTCAAATTCTGTTGGAGTAATTGATAGTGGATACAGAGGAGAGATGCAAGCCACTTTTGTTAAAACTAATGGACTTGACTCATTAAAATACTCTGTTGGAGATAGGGTTGTTCAATTAGTTATAGTGGCCAATCCCGTGGTAAAATGCGTAGAAGTAGATGAGTTATCTGATAGCGAAAGAGGTACAGGTGGATTTGGATCTACTGGAAAATAGTAGGGTTAAAAACATAGTAATCTCTTGTAATTTTGTTGCAAGAGATTCTTTTTTTAATTTTTGAACATATATATAATAAGAAACAAGTTTTTTATGGATTCATACATCGAAGAATTGAACAAAAAGTTTAGCCAGCTAAACACTATTAAAGAAAGAATTACAACGCAACAAATCAGCGTTCAAGAGCTTGATAAGGTATTAAGCGAAATTTCAGGGGTTGTGGGAGATTTGCAAAACATAACTAAGGAAAATGGCAGCGAAAGCGAAGGTAGCAATTGAAAGTAGAAAGGTAGAGACCGTAAAAAAATCTCTTGGAAGACATTCAAAAACTAAACAATCATTTAGTAAGGCTTCCAAAAACTACGTTAAAAAATACAGGGGTCAAGGCCGTTGAGCTTTTGGTAGTTTGATATTTTTAACTACATTTGTAAAAATAATAAAGTCTATGAAAACAATTAGAACTTTCAGTTTTGATGGGTTATACCATCATTACCTAAAAATTATAGCCATATTGTTGGTTTTTTCCATCTTCAATCCCCCCGAATGTAGGGCTCAAACTTTTGGAAAGAACGAAATAATTAAGATAATAGGTTTACATCCCGATATAAAATACAAAGATATAGCTATTGCTCAGTTCATCTTAGAGACTGGTAACAACAAATCCAAATTAGCTAAACACAATAACATTTTTGGTATTAAGTATAACAAGAATTTTGCTTCGGGTAAAATCGGTAGTTATGCGACTTACAAGTCAATCCAAGATTGCATAAACCATTACATTTTTATACAAAATTATTTCACCAAGAAATACAGCATTTTGAATAAAAAAGAATATCTTTGGTTCCTCAAGAAAAAGTATGCAAGATCATCATCATACGCCAAGAGAGTAAATAAAATAGCACAACAATATAAAGGTTATAAGAATGTATCAAGCGATTCATTACGACTTCAAAGATAGAAGGTATTTCTTAAGAGATGATACAACAGGCTGGAGTACCTTTGAATACAAACCAACATTTTACAAGTTAGATGAAAGCGGTCAGTTCATGACTCTTGATGGTTTCAGAGTAGCTCCTACAAAGTTCTACGAAAAAGATAACCCAAACCTATACGAAAAAGACTTAGACAAGGAACTTCTTGTTCTTCGTGACTTCTATTACAAAGAAGACTCTGCTCCATCATATCAAAACATTATTTATCTTGATATTGAGATAGAGATTGGTGGAACTCTTACTCCTAAATATGTAAAGGAAACTCCTACAAAGATTACTTCTATTGCTCTTATTGATGCAAACACAAAAGAAAAAATGTGTTTTATCATTGATGAGAAGGGAGTTATGAATGGAATTACCTCAGAGAATAAAAAAATCATTCCATGTACTAATGAACAAGACTTAATGTATAAGTTCATTAAGAAATGGGAAGAATTAGATCCTACAATTGTAGTAGGATACAACTCTGACTTCTTTGACATCCCGTATTTATACTACCGGATTAGAAAGATGCTTGGGGATGCTTGGGCTAATAGATTAAGTCCAATTAAAAAGATAAAAGAAAGTCCTTGGAAGACAGACTCTCCTATTACTATTGGTGGTGTTTCTTCTCTGGACTATATGATTCTTCACAAGAAATTTATTGTAAAGGAAGAACCATCTTATAAGTTGGATGCTATTGGATTAAAGTATGCAAATTTAGGCAAGATTGAATACGAAGGTAGTTTAGATAAATTATTTGCAGAGGATATAAATAAGTTTATTGATTACAATATTCGAGATGTGGAAATCATTGAAGCTCTTGAAGATAACTTGCAGTTTATAAATCTAACAATTCTTATTTGCCACTTGTGCCACACTCCTTATGAAATGATTTATTTTAACACCTTATTGAATGAAGGTGCTATCTTAACATATCTAAAGAGAAAAGGTATTATTCCAAATAACAAGCCACATACAATCAATAGATTCATTCGTGATTTTGTTGTTGGTGACTATGTGAAAGTAGGAGAAACAACGGAAGGTACTGTAGTAGGGCATCACGATGGAATTGTAGAGGTTCAATTAAAATCTGGAATGGTTAAACAATATCCAGAAAGAGAAGCTAAAAAATACGATCCATCCGCAGGTGGATACTTGAAGGATCCTGTTCCAGGATTATATGTAAATCTAATTGACCTCGACTTTACATCCTTATATCCAAGTATTATCAAGACTTTAAATGCAGGATTAGAAACCTGTGTAGGTAGAATTCAAAGTAGTGGTAACTACGAGCAGAATATGACCTTGGAGGAGTTGAAAAAGAGAGATAGAAATGAAATCTTAACCGTAGAAAGGTTAAATAGAAAAACATATCTATTAGATACAAATCAAGTAACTGTAGATAGGATAATTAATTATATCGAGAAAAATGATATGATTATTGCCGCATCAGGTGCAATGTTCAGTACCAATAAGAAAAGTATCATTTGCGAGGTATTAGAAGATTGGTTTGATAAACGTGAATACTATCGTGACTTGATGAAGAAGGCTGGAATAGAAGGAGATAAAGTTGGTGCTAAATTGTATAAGAACTATCAACAAGCCTTCAAAATCCTTCAGAATGCTATGTATGGAACTCTTGGTGTTAACACTTGGAGATTTGCAGATGGATATAAGATGTGTTCGGCTGCAATTACCAATAGTGGCCAACGGCTTACTATGGGTTCGATTGATTATGTAAATAGCATCCTTAATGAAGAATTAGGAACTGAAAAAGATTACATAGTTGCATCAGATACGGATTCACTTTACATTGAAGTAGATCCTTTGCTTAAGAAAAGATTTCCAGAAATTACTAATCGTGAAGAGCAAATCGAAAAGATTATTGATATTTCGAAAGAAATTCAAGACAAAGCAAATCAGCAATTAGATTACCCCGTTAAATACTACTTTAATGCGAAAGAGAATAAGTATCTTACATTAAAGCAAGAGGTAGTTGTAGAGCGGGCATATTGGGCAGGTAAGAGAAGATATGCTATGTGGGTAGTAAATGAGCAAGGTGTACCTAAAAACGACTTTGATATCAAAGGAATGGATATCATGAAGAGTAACATGAATCCGATGTACAAGAAGTTTGCCGAGGCATTCTTGAAGGACATTCTATTTGGTAAGAAAAAAGAGGAGATGGATGCCAAACTAATTGAATTTAAAAAGAAAATTAAAACCGTACCTATTGGAGATATTGCAAGACCAACGGGTGTTAAGAAGATTGATGAGTATATTGAATCAGAAGCCAAGGGTGGATCTATCTTCAGCACAGTAATAAAAGGTACTCCAATTAATAGTAAGGCCGTTATTTATTACAACGATTTGCTTAAATTCAAGAAAGCAGATAAAAAATATTCAATGATTGTTAGAGGCGATAAGATTAAATTTATAACTTTACTTGATAATCCTTACAAAATTGAAGTATTAGCATTTACTGGAAACGATCCAGATTTTATTGTAGAAATGTTAGACAAATATGCTGATAGGGAGGAAGGATTTAATTCATCAATTTTAAATAAGTTAACCGATTTATACAATAACATTAATTGGATATTCCCTTCTTTTAATGAAAATTTTTATAGATTCTTTAAAGCTCCAACAAAATGAAAATAAAGGTTTTAGAAAGCATAATTAAGAAGTATTATTTATCGGGTCTTGTAGATACGGTTAAATGGATTGGAAATGATGATAGTACAAGAATATCATTCCTATCTAAGAACCAAAATCTAATGGGTGATATCTTAGCTAAATCTCCAATGGTAGATAAATTAGATAAGATTGGAATCTTCAGCACAAAGAAACTATTAAAGATACTTTCGATATTTTCAGAGGATGCTAAATTAAGTGTACATGAAAATAAACTAAACATAAAGGACAAGAAGTTTAATGTAAACTTTTCTTTATGTGATATTGATTTAATTCATAATAGTCCAGATGTAGAAGAGCCTCCGATATATAATCAGGTAGTTCCATTAGACAAAGAATTTATTGATGACTTTTTGTCTGCATCAAAAGCAATCGAGTCAGATGTATTTAAAATATCATACGATCCATTTGACAAGGATATTAAATTCATTCTTGGAGATGTTAAGAATTCATATTCAGACAAAATAGCACTATCCAAAGAAACTGATAGTCAATATGAGTTTGGCAAGGAATTTGCAGATATGGTATTTCCTTTGGATGAATTTAGAGAAATGCTATCATCTAACAGAGATGCAACCCAGGCAACTTTGTCTATTTTTGAAGATGAAGGAGGCATGGTAAAATTGTATTTTGACAATGAAGAATATACCTCAAAATATTTTTTATTGGCAAATTCAGATTAGTTGCATATATATGTAAGAATGTTTATTTTTGTTATAATATGATAGTAGTAAAAAAGTTTTCAGCCACATGGTGTGGACCATGTAAAGCCTTAGCACCTGTTTTCGAGGAAGTTAAAGCAGAGTCAAGTGTTTCTTTTGAGGATATTGATATAGATCAGAATCCAATGGAAGCAATTAATAGTAAAGTTAGATCAGTTCCGACTGTTGTTGTTTACAAGAACGGAGAAGAAGTGGCAAGATTAGTAGGCCCAAAGCCAAAGCAAGTATATTTAGAAACAATTAAATCATTTAACTAAGAGTTATGTCTCAATTAGAAGCAGTTTTTGACTATGTTATCATAGAACCAATCAAGGAGAACCAAGAAAGATTTGGTCAAATCGTAATCGCAGATATGGGAAAAGAAAAGCCCATAAAAGGAAAAGTTATCTCAGTAGGTCCAGGACGTTATAGTGTAACTGGAAATTTACTTCCAACCCAAATTAATGTAGGTGATATCGTTTACTTACCAAAAATGGGTCCTATTGTTATTGAGCACGAAGGTGTTGAATACTATAGCTGTCAAGAATCAATTATCCAAGCAAAAGTAAACGAATAAAAGTTACAACTTATGAATAAAGTTACATTAGGAAAGGAAGCTAAAGAAAAGCTTTACAAAGGTATTAGTATTGTCGCAGATGCGGTAACAACTTCTTTGGGACCAAGTGGTAAGAATACAATCTTTAAAGATGAGTATGGTGCCATTAAAAATACAAAAGACGGTGTCAGTATCTCAGATTCAATCAAGCAATTAGAAGATGCAGTTGAAGACTTTGGTGCTCAAATCATCAAGCAAGCCGCTAAGAAGACGGTTAAAGAATGTGGGGATGGAACTACAACAACGGTTCTTTTAACACATCAGATTGTTAAGTTAGGTCATGCTTCAATTGTGAGTCATCATAACCCTGCAAGCGTTAAGAATGCTATTGAAAAGGCATTAGGAGTGGTAGTTGCAGAATTAGATTCTTTGTCAAAGCAAATCGAAACTCAAGAGCAAATTCAACAAGTAGCAACAATTTCAGCAAACAATGATCCTGAAATCGGTTTTCTAATTGCTGAGGCAATGGACAAGGTTGGTGTTGAAGGTGTAGTTACTGTAGAAGAATCAAGAAGCAATCAATCTTCATTAGAGGTAGTAGAAGGTATCCAATTCAATCGTGGATTCCGTTCTCCTTATTTTGTAACAGATAATAACAAAATGTCTGCTACTTTAGAGAAGCCTTTGATTTTAATTTACGATGGAAAGATTACTCAAATCAAACCATTGCTTGCCTTGTTAGATACTATTGCAAACAATAACAGAGCATTGCTTATTGTGGCAGAAGATATTGATGGAGAGGCATTAGCAACTTTGGTAATCAATAAGTCTCGTGGTAGTTTGAAAGTAGCCGCGGTAAAAGCTCCAGATTATGGTGATCGTAGATTACAATTTATGGAAGACTTGGCAGTTATCACAGGAGGTTCTGTTATCACTCCTCAAAAAGGAATGAAGCTTGACTCTATTGATATGGATTGGTTAGGTGAGTGTCGTTTAGCAACCATTCAAAAAGAAGTAACAACAATTGTTGATGGTAAAGGTTCGGAGGAATCAATTGCCGAAAGAGCATTACAGATTAAAAACCAAATCGATAATTCAGAATCAGCCTACGAAATTGAGAAACTTCAAGAAAGACTTTCTAAATTAGCAGGTGGTGTTGCTGTAATTGGAATTGGTGGTTCGTCTGACATTGAAATCAAAGAGAAGAAAGACAGAGCGGAAGATGCTTTACACGCCGCTAAATCAGCCGTAGAGGATGGAGTATCACCAGGTGGTGGTGTTGCATTGTTAAAAGCAATTAAGGCTTTAGAAGCAAAGAAATTGGAGCTTGTAAACAAAGAAGAAATCTTAGGATTTGAAATCTTGCAAGAGGCTTTAACAATTCCAATTATTAAGATTCTTTCTAACGCAGGTTATTCAGAGTCTGATATCTGGGCTATTAAGAATTCTATTCAAACTTCAGAGAAGTATTGGGATGGATATAATGTTAAAACTTCTCAATGGGTTGACTTGTATGAAGATGGTGTTTTAGATCCTACTAAAACTATCAAGACAGCCTTGGGTAACGCAGTATCAACGGCAAGTACAATCTTGTTAACTGATTGTGTTATTACCGAAGAAAAGAAAGAAGAACCAAAGTTGAACATTCCAGGAATGGATTTTGATATGTAAGATATGAAACCACTTGAATTTGTTATGTGGCTTAAGGGATTTGGGGATGCTATTATTAGCACCCCTACCCAAGCCCAATGGGATATAATGAAAAAAGTATTATCAGAAGTTGAGATTAATCCAACACATGATAAAAATTCAACGAGTAATAGTTTAACAGGTACTAATGTAACTTATACTGTTGGTAAGTAAAGTATTTACAGGAAAGTTACCCAAGTTGGTGAAGGGGCTTGTTTGCTAAACAAGTAGGGTGTTACAGCCGCGAGAGTTCGAGCCTCTCACTTTCCGCAAAATAATTTATTATGATCTTACAACTAAATCCTATGATACCTATTATTAGGATAAAAGATGGGGTAGAAGGATATGCTTTTTTAGTTATCGACTACTCACAAGAGCATAATTTATTATTTACTTGTGCCATGAATGATGGTGAGATTTGGACATTAAGTAATCAAGAGATTAGATTTTGTACAAACATATCATTAGACAGGTATAAAATTAAATTGTAGTGTGGCGAAATGCTTAAGCTTGGCAAACGCACCCTCCTGTCTCGGGGGCAGGGATAACGAAATAAAGTAAGGATACTGGGGTAGACCACCGGCTTGCAAGCACAATTGTCCTTTACCTAATTGCCCTTTGGTGGTTCGACTCCACCCACTACAGCACGGACTTATAGCTCAGTTGGTTAGAGCAGGGCACTCATAATGCCAAGGTCACAGGTTCGAGCCCTGTTTGGTCCACAACACCACCGTTCTTTGACATATAGGAGGAAATAAATCATGGATATTTTATCATTCATTTTAGGGATTGCATTAGTTGTGGTTATCGGAGTATCGATAGTTGCGGTTATATCTTTCGTTAAGGTAAGAAAAATAGAAAGACAAATAGAGCACTTGGAATCTGAAATTTTTAGAGCATTACAAGATCAAATTTCAGATACGAATCGAAGAATGGAAGAACTCGGTAATAGCGTGTTTTCAACATTAGATTCAAGATTAGATAAATTAGAAAATAAATTAATAACTAAAAAATAAAGTTAATTAACGGTGGTGTTTTTTATACTGTAGTGTGTCGAAACTGGCAGACGAGCCCTCCTGTCTCGGGGGTGAGGAATAATCTAATAAACGTAGAATAATGGGTTGACCACAAGCGCGCAATGTTCTATGGCTAAAGACCTCTTAGGTGGTTCGAATCCCCTCACTACAGCGAATACTGTATACAATTTGACACGCACGGCAGCCGAAATGTAATAGCGCTCAATGATTAGGCAATGCGAACGAAAAGACGAGGTACCTCACGGTGCGTAGGTAAGATTCAACCCTCAGTCCGGTATTCTCCATGCCCGTATGGACAAATTGGCAAAGTCACTAGATTTAGGCTCTAG
>JACCDW011626229.1_pt1 | contig 37795 bp, 18 predicted proteins | sample 7449781 | NCBI WGS metagenome assembly JACCDW01 (sample SAMN15323449, study PRJNA562643) | freshwater metagenome | isolation source: river surface water | place: USA:Blue River Watershed | collected 2017-08-18 | reverse complement strand
CCTGTCGGTCGATAGTCTTACTGGCTAGTTTCACACATTCTCTAAAAGCACTTTTCCATGTGTTAAATGCATCTACATTGAAAGCGGTGATGTTGCTGATCTCCGGCATTGCTTTAAACAGTGATGAGATGCTGGTGGTCATGTCTGGCTTAGATGTATCCATATTCTGTGTCAATCTCTTGGGCAACAGTTTTACACCACCGTATCCGTATTCTAGATCATTGATAGGATTACGACTGCGCCACACATGCACATTTTCTAAATCATATTCGCTGACCACATGGTCAAAATTAAAAGTATCTAGTATCTGTGCGTCAGCATCTACTACCCAGAACATTTTTGTGAATGCTTTTTTCGCAGCCGCAATATGAGCTTGATGTATTCCTTTGATTCCTTGAACTCGTTGAGCATAGGGAAATCTTGCTTTTAATCTAGCAAAGTTTTCATCTGCCTGCGGCTCGTTGTAACTGATAAAGATTATATCGTATCTCATTGTTTGTAATAGGTTAGTCCTAGATTAATGGTTTCGTCATATAAATCTAATGTATACTTGCTCTGCTGCGAATTAAAATTAGGCCAATCTAATCCTAGGCTTATTTTTATTTTTTCACCTAGATCAATAATATCACGTTCTATGTTATTATGATCAATGTTCTGATCATACATATCTCTTAGAATTTCAAAATCTCTAACATCGATATAATTCCAGTCTGTGCAATTAGTCATCCATGTTCCCATGCGAGCGCCAAGAATCGCATATAAACCATTTTCTTCGTGTGAGCCTACAGTTGACCACATACGTAATCTATGAATATTGTGCCACCAAATACGTTCTTTAATTTCCATAGGGGGCACACGAACTCCGTCAAGCAGAGTCATTTTAACACCTTCACGGAATCCTGCTCGCCATGCTTGGAACGGTGATCCAGTTATAATGCTATCACTATAGACGCGAGGAAAATTTCTATAACCTTCTTCCCAACAAAAATCAACCTGTCCACGATCACTATCACTAGCTTCATGTGTGCGCATGTTTAACACAAAATCTTTTTTCCAGATTTTTAGTCCACCATTGCCATATCGCAGACCATTGACATTGTTACGTCCGCACCATCCATAGACCTGTATCTTAGGATCGCTCATATCTAAATCTAAATCAAAAAATTCAGTGTGTACAATGTTGTCAGCATCCACAGTAATAAACCATTCAGTATCTGATAAATTTGCTGCGGCTTTATGTGCTGCATCTGACCCTTTGACTCCATGCACACGTTTGGCCCATGGTGCTTTAGTTAGTAGATCAGCGTAATGCACATCAGCATTAGGTTCGTCATAGCTGAGAAATACAATGTCAAATTCCACTATTTTCATTTTATGTCAATCAAATAATTTTTAAAAATACGTCTTGTGTATAAACTAAAATTTTCCGGAACTTCAACATCATTTATAGTTTTAGATTTCTCAATAATATCTGATAATGTGATAGATATCATCTTAAACAAGATATTAGGATCGTTGTAATCAGTTAATAGAAAATCCATTTTTGTTTCTCCATCCCAAAAGATTTTTCTTTTTTTAACTGGTTGAAATTTTTTAGGTAATTTTTTTGTTCCAAACAATTCTTCTGTCAATTCAAACTTTAATGTTTTTTTCTTTCTATTGTAAGTTATGTAAACATCGGGTTTTTCAAAATCCACATGCTGCTTTTCTGTCACACGATGTAATACATCATCAATTTTATTAACACTTTTGATTTCAGCTATTTCTAGTGTGTTGGAATTTACATCAACAAAACAAGTGGATAATAATATCTTTCCCTCTATTATAAATTCAGCTGTTTCTCTATCAATAGAGATTTTATTAGGTTTGTCAGTAAACGCATGACTGGGACCCACGCTGTATACTATTCCGCTTATCGGATCAAAAAGTGCTGAATATTCCGGTTCCGGAATTTTAAAATCTACAAAAAATTGATCAACATCGATTATTTCTTCCATGCGATCTCCTCTAGTATATTGATCACTTCTGTGGTAATTTTATCTTTTTCTACATAATGAACAATGTCATACTGTTGATAGTTTCCTATTTTCAATCGACCTTGCTTATTGAGATAAAATCCTACATGATCACTCCATGCCTTAGCCGGCCATGGCCAATTCTGTATCATCGGTTTCATATGTACGACTCTAGGAAATTCTAGTTCATAACTGATGTCATCTTCTATACCTAGTATCTTTGCGCTGAGTGCGAATGCTTCGTCGGTGCCAACAACTTTGGGCTTATAGTCAGTAAGAAATACGTTTGAAAATTCAGCTGGATTTTTAATTATATAACGACCTAAATCAAAAAATTCTTTAGCTGTTTCTGAATCTTTTTTAAAGAATGTATAGAAACTGTAGAAGTTAGGTAATTTATTTCTTACGAATGCTCGACGATAATATTCATCTTTTACTGCCTCTCCTCGATAGGTATAACTCTTATTGGCAATATATAATTCAGAATTTTTAATAAAATAATCAATCCAATGGCTGTAATCACGCATGAACAGCATGTCTGCGTCTAGACACACTGTGTACTCAAAAGGAGATAATTGATCCATCCAGGAACGTCCATCCCAGAATGTTTCTTGATTCCATTCTATCACATGATCAAATACCCAAGACGAATTTAATTTAGCTATTCGTTTAGGATCATCCGTTACTACAGCAACTTGATCATATCCCGGCTTTTGAGTATTTTTTATAGTTAACGCCAATGCATAGGCTAGTTGTGTATAGTCTATTTCATCATGCTCAGCAACAACTATCAAATATCCAAAGTTCATATCAATTCCAATAACTGTTTGGCGTTTCTTATCAAGCTCTGTTTATTCATCACATGGATGTCTGCGTCTTTCACAGCAGTGGCACAGTATGTTCCATTTAATGTAGGACTAACCAAAAACGTTAATTTTCCTGTACTATCAACTGAGTGTAATATATCTTTGTCCAAGGCAGAAAGTACCGGAGGTAAGCTAGGAGATTTGTCAGTTTCGAATCCATCTAGAATGTGTTTGGCCACGCTGAAAGAAATATCGTTTCTATATTGTCTTGTGTCAAATCTAAAAAGATCACCATAGTATTGATAATTATCTTTGATATAATTTATCATATCAAAATAAGCACGGCTCTTTTGATTTTTTGTGAACATCACAATAGTAGCCCAATAAAGATGTACACCGGTATCCGACACATATCTATCATGGAACCCTAATCTCTTCTGATCATAGATATCATTTATTGATTGCGATATAAGAATATCTTCATCTAGATCCCAATATTCGTTTAATTGATCTGAAAAAATTAGATAATCGCTGTCTAGTAGTAAAGTTCTGTCATAAGGAGTAAGATCCCAAGCACTGGCTCTATTGAGATTTACAAAAGGTACTGTGGTATTATTGACTCCATCATGCAATCTTCGCTGATTGTCTGTTTTTGGTTTTTCTACTAGAATTATTTTATCAAACAATTCTTCTGCCTGTTGATATATTTCTGATGTTTTCATCCATGCGAGCGTGGAATCGTCTGTGATCAAAGACACTGGCACATCGAGATGTTTTTTAGCTAGTCCGCCTGATATCATAGACATTAGAGCATAGTCTATGTCTCTGTTATTATGAGCAAAAATCAAAGCACCGCGTGTCATAGATCTAATAACTTTTCAACACTTCTGCTTTTTTTCAAACTTTCATGCTGCTCATAATATTCAAGTGTAGCAGTAAAATATCTATCAACTATTTCATCTTTGAAAATTGATAAATCTTCAATCATTATTGGATTGTCATTAGCATCTAATAAAGGCACGCCCTGCGTTCTTCCTTGATCTATTAACATCTGCACAAATACGATTAAAATCCTATCTATCTTAAATATTCCGCCATTATGGCCATAGGTTAATTTGGCTTCAATTTTTTCTTTGAGTGTGCGTTTTTGGATCGAGAAGGTCTGCCGATAATTGGCAAAGTCTAGAGCCTGCTTTAATTGTTCATCCATAAAAACTCCTAATAATTATATTAGCAGTTTATATTTATTGTCAGCAGTCTAGTGTGAAAATTTTATGGAGTTATCGCTGATATCGTAACTATTGGCGATTCTACTGCAAAGGTTCCTGCACCAGCAGGTTGAAGAACACCGGTGGCTTCTAGTGTGGATACTGTGAGGCTGATAGTTCCTGTAACCTTATCTACATCATCTGGAACATCGAGATAATAATTTCCGGGATCAACGTATCCGTCAATCCATTCTGATTGAAATTCTATATCAGCTGAAGTTCCTAGACTGTTATCAGCAACATCTCGACATCTTGCCGTGATTCTCCATCTATTCGCAGTATAAGGACTGGAATATGCTGTAGATGTCCATTCTTGAAAACTACTGGTCAATCTATAAAAATTTTGTCCATTTAGTGCTCCTACTCCTATGGTGGGTTTGTTTCCTCCAAAGGCTTTGGTTGCGGCTGTAGTTAATAGTGTAGTCCATGCAAGATCCTGTGCTCTTGCTGTGCTGCCACTCCTTGAACTATTAAATCTAATTTCTCCGCCACTGTTAAAAAAATATCTTGCATTAGCAGCAGATGTAAATTGTACACGTATAGTGCTTCTTATAGTTGTGTTCCACGAAGCACCATATGTACCCGGCCATGTTTCAGACACCGTGCCTTTGGTAGTGGTGAACGATTGGCTTGCATCTACATTAAATCTATTAGTTCGAATAGTGTTGGCAAATGTATCATATTGCGTGATTGGATGGTTCGTTGTGGTATTTTCCGCTGTTAAACTTCCGGCTGATAGTGTCTGCGATGTATTTAGAGTCCAAATATTTCTACCCCACGGATTTGAAGTAGGGCTCGATGCTAATGTTGTGGTCCCAGAACCATATGGCACACTAAATGTGATAGTTCCACTTGGGGTACTTCCAGGTGCGGCACTTAAAATTACTACAGTTGCATTTAATATGCTGCTCACTGTTTGAGTTGTAAAGCCTGTTCCCGAAATGGACATTCCGGGTTCTATTCCCACTGTGCTGGAAAGTTTTAACCTTGTATCTGCCGAGCCAACGCTCAATGATACTGTTCCTGATTGAGTTGTACTAAAACTATTATTAATTGTAATGGCGTAATATTCAGTAGAGCCAATTACTGTTTTAGCAGTTGCTATCTCTGTGATGTACGTGTTTGATGGTATTCCAGTCCCTGATATTCCATCGCCAATAGAAAAACGGCCGCTGGTTACGGCTGTGTTGTAATCAGACACTGTAAGATAAAAAATACTTTTACCTATAAAAATTCCATTTGGGCCAACTGCTGATAACGCCCCAGCTGCATCATATACTGCTCTGGCAGTCACTGATAAATTTGTAGCATAGGTTGGAGTTGCTCTGCGTAAAGGATCATTTTGATATCTTAAAGTAATTGAAGTTGTGGTGCTGGCTGTGGCTACAAATGTGCCATTAAAAGTAGCATTGCTGTTTCCTGCAATTACATAAGATATGCCGCCTGTTAGAGGTGGTGATGTTGTTGATGTTACTGCAACTGGAGGCGCTATTGGCTCTGTCGGAATAGTATAAGTTACGCTATACGGTCCAGTTCCTGTGACTGTTGGTGGGCTGCCTGCCGAATGCGATACTGTAACAGTCAGCGGTCCGCTTTCTGATGTTATGACAGGGGTTCCTACGATACCAGCTCCTGAAATTGTTTGTCCAACTGCTAACATTCCAGATGTTACTTGATATACCAAAAGATTTGTTCCAGATCTCGCGGCAGTAATTGTTGTGACATCAGTTGAATGTTTAACTAGATTGCCTTCAGCTACAGATACCGGTGATGGAGGAGCTGCACCTGTTTGGTGAACATAACAATTTAATATATCGTAATAGAGATTACCCCATTCGTTAACAGTAACTTTATTACTTTCATCTACAGGAGAACTACGAACAGTTTGTCCATATCCGTAATCAATAGATCCTACACCTAGTACATCCACTACCTTGGTTCTAATAGTATTGTAATCTGCTTTAAAGATTTTATCATTGACCGGCATAATTTTTCCTAATTACAGGGATATTTAACATCTTTACGTAGCGGTAAGAGCAGATAATGAATAAGTTGGGCTAGTAATAGAGAACGAACCACTTGGTATCAACGATCCTGCTGCTTTAAATTCTTCGACTGTAAGACTCAAAGTGCCGTCTACTAGATCTCCAGGCGGTGTAGGATCCACATCAACATAACTATCACCCCACGTAACTCTAAATGTTACTACACTAGCTGTGCCGTTAACATTGGTTGGATCTGTACAATTACACAGAGCTTCTATTCTGTAAAAATTTGCAGAGTATGGAGTGCTTGATGCTACCGTATACCATTGTTGGTATGATGTGGTTAAGGTATAAAAATTGACAGTTGCAGGAGTCTGTGCCCCAAAATTTATTGTGCCTACTGTGGTACTAAGCAAATTTGTCCATGCAGTATTTTGTGGACTGGTAGTTCCGCCTGTTCTTGAACTGGTGAATCTTATTTTACCGCCACTGTTAAAAAAATACCTGGCTTCGTTGGCATTAGCAAATGACACCGTTACTGTAACTTGGCTCTGTGTGGTCCAAGATCCTGTTCTAGATGTCGTCGCTGCTGTAGATAACACAGATTGACCTGCACCTATATTAAATCTGTTAAGTATTGCTTGTTCTGCTATGGAGTCGTAATTGGTATTAGGGTATCCGGCACCATAACCAACAAAATCTCCGCTGGCTACTGTTACAATAGCTGGTAATTCGCCATCCTGATGAACCTTGGCATTAATTAAGTCGTAACGTAAAAGATCCCATTGTGCTTTAGTTATATTGTTACCAGAAAATATTGCAGAACTGGCTACAGATTGCCCGTATCCTTGCTGTCCTGATCCGGTACCGAGTATAGCTACAATCTTATTTCGTATAGCATTATAGTCTGTGGCCGCAATTCTTTGTGGACTTTCTGTATCAAACTTAGGCATTTTTTACAACACCACTGCTTCGACTAATTTAACGCCTGCATCGTCATTATTTTCTAATGCGATAGCAAATACGTTGTTTGAATCTGATTGCCATGCAATCGCTGTTCCGTTTTCACCTGCAATAAGTTGATCGCCCTTTTTAACAGGACCACTAACTTTAACTGGTACACGGCCCTTTAGTGCAATATATGTGCCACCTTCTAAATCTTTATTCATCATAAACGCAGGATTCGCACTAACAACTCCTAGGGCACGTTTACCTGTAGATGAAGCTGTTACTTCTTTGTCGCCACCAACTGATACAACTGTGCCAACTTTGTATTCTTGATCTGCTAGATATTTTTCTGCTAGGTCAGCATATCTAGCTGCTGTAGCTGTACCTTGAAATAATGAAGCATAAATGTCACCTGATGCATCTCTAGCTGCGATTGTGTTAGCTGTAGCTGTGGTCGCTGATGATCTATATGCTGCACCAACTAACAATTGATCAGCTTTGTCTGCTGTTCCAGTAAATCTTACCGCAGCGATATTGCCAGATGCATCTCTAACTGCAACTGTATTAATCGTAGCAGTGGTAGATGGTAGTTTAGAATCCAAAGCAGTGGCATTTGATGCTGTTCCAGTAACGTTACCTAAAACGCTTCCGGTTAAGGTTCCTTGTAAATTAGCGGCGCTGTAACCAATCTGTTTGGTCGTAGCATTAATTAACACTGTAGAATCAGTGGCCACAACATTTCCAGTGAATGAGCCAGTGAATGCTTTTGTGCTGGAATTATAAGCTGTGGTTGTATCGTTAGCTAATAAATTACTGTTAATAGCTGTGGCATATACCGCAGCCCACTTGTTAGTAGATGATCCTAGATTATAAACATTTGTTGTTCCAGGAACAATTCCTGTGCTATTGAATACTGCAACATCTCTCTCATCAGTGGTTTCTGTCACTGTGATACGCATTGTGATTTCGTTGCCTAGGCGATTTTCAATGATAACTTCGTCTGAATTTTCTACACGAATGCGAAGATCGTTACCGTCACCTAGATTAAATCCTGGATCTTTGAATGATATTTCGCTGTCAAATACAACACTACCTTTTTGTAAATAATCGGCAGCTAATACACCACCTAATCTTAAAGCATTTGATGCTGTTCCCCAATATACATAATCGCTTTGGCTTACACCAGCTGTATTTGTTTGAGCTAGTGTGATACCTTTCTTGATAATATTAGGACTTGTGAATCCGGCGATTGGGTTTACAGTAGTACTTAAATTAAATGCAGGATCATTGTTGATTATGGCTACACAATTTCCAGCTGCTAGAAGTTTGAGAATAGTATGACTGTTATTGAGATCATCTTTGACCACCTGTGCCACCACAGAACTGGTACCTAGATCAGGGCTGGCTTCAGGACCAACTAGTATAAATTGTGTACCATCATAGGTATAAAGTTGTTTGGCTGTGGAATCCCACCAAAATTCTCCTACCGCCAGTCCGCTAGGAGCAGTTACACTAACTTCTGCACCACCTGCTACTTTATATTGAGAACCATTATAGAATTTTAATCTTTTATTTGCACTGTCGTACCAAATCTGACCCAGTATTGACTTAGGTGGTTGGGTGGTATTTGCAAAATTTTCTAATAAATGTAGGAAATTTTCATTCTGTACTTCACCGTAACCTGCATAGTTTTTACCTACAAAACGCAGATCTGTGGTGCTGTCAATGGTTCCGTCTTCTACAGAAGTTAAAAATGTTCCGTTAAACTTGTCTACTTGGTATGCCATGGTCTCTCGCCCTTAATAATACTGTTATTTATCAGACCCTATTCTTCCGTAGGTACAGTGGGTTTTGGCCACCAACTATAGGTACTAGGGTTAGATGCGTATGCATCAATAGCAGCGTTGTGATTTTCAACTTTTTGTCCGATCCAGCTGCGCATTTCTTGAAATTCTGGGGTTAAAGGAATTCCTGATCGTTCGATACAGTCCGCGATGATGTTTAATTGTGCATGGATAGGATATCTAGCCAGTATGTCTTTATTTGTAATAGTGTCTAATACCACTTCTTCAACGATAGGTTGTTCGTTTAGAGATCTAATAGCACCTGTAGCAAAATCTCCCCAATAGTATTGATTGGCTAGATCTATGGTCAGCACCTTGTGTTTTACATTATTTTCGGTGAGATTGGCCACGAAAGTTGAATCATAATCCATCATGGAAATCACATGGCTGCCAGTTTCATTAAAAATTGCTATTTTTTGTGTCATAATATTTTACCCCAGCTTAGTGCTAGACTGTATTTAGGTTCTTCGTCCTGTTCTATTTCAGTTACTTCATGTTCAAGATTCACTGGCATTTTTAATAACATGCCTGGTTTTTCTTCTACTAAATGTCCTACATTGTTTTCATCATACCATTTAAAATGTGGCTTGGTAGATTTTAAAAATATCAACTTAAATTTCCAATATCCACCAACACTGTCTCTGTGCCGTTTTAAAAAATCACCTGGTTCGTATTTGTTAATTACAAACCCGTCACAGCTTCTATCTTCTTCCGGTAATGATTCATACACCAATCGTTTTAAATCTTCTGGCATGTTCCAACGAAACATACTCTTCATCTGGCTGTCACCGTATGCTGTAGAAAAATTATATTTTTCTCCGGGTTTTCTTACATTAAACTTATCAGCATATTTTTCTGCTAGGTCTATTATAGCATTAACATTCTTGCAATAATTTTCCACACAGGAAACAGACATTACACATAACTCCACGCACCAGTATAATTCCAAGTAGTACCATTAGACTGATATATTAATTTATAACCTGTACCAGAATCAAACAGTGTTGTTGTAGCTCCCACCGATAGAGTTCCATATTGATAAGCACTGATCCATCTAGCGCCACTCACAGATGTTGATGTAGAAGCATATAAAACATTAATAATAAAATCAAATGTAGTACCAACAGTTACAGAGCTTGCAGGTAGATATGCCTGTATTAAATCTCTATATTGACTGCTTGGTGTAGTTACATTTGGTTCTGGTTCACTGATTACCAATCTATTAGGTATCTTAGCCAGCATGTTATCTACATAAGCTGTAGTAGCGATTCTTGTGCTGCCATCGAACGGTGATCTAGTTGTAGAAAACTGTGCGTTAACCGCTGTGGTATTCAATACATTAGTTGCAGCATTATAAGTCATTCCAGTATTGACTTTTGCTGGAGTATTTCCAGATGACGCTGTGGTAAATGTCACATAGGCTGTGGTTGAACTGGTATCGTTAGTCACTGCTATATTAGCAGCATTGGTAGCGTTTGTAGCTGTTCCTGTTAGGTTTGCCGTTATTGTTCCTGCGGCAAAATTTCCACTGGAATCACGTGCCACTACTTTGCTGACTGTGTTTGCGGATGTGGCATCGACAAAAATTGTAACCGGAATAGAACTAGATCCGTCATAGGTCGCCACTGGTGCGCTGGTTATGGTATTTTTTAGTGCGAGATAATTACCTGGAGTCAATCCTTCGAATGTCGGATTTGACCATACCAACGTGTTACCTGCACCTGCTTTTAAAATTTGTCCAGGTGTGCCCACTGATAATAATCCAGTGATAGAGGCTGCTGTTTGATATACTATGGCGCCAGCACCGCCACCTGCGACATTGGTCGCTGTGGTTGCTAGTGTTGCTGTGTCTGCATTACCAACCAAATTGTTGGCATAAATCTTATTCCATTCTGCTGCAGGGTGGCCGAGATTTGTATTTCCTTCTGTGTCAGGAATAAATGCTGGAGCATTTAATCCCCCCAATGCTAATGATTCTGATGCTGGAATAAAACTTAAATCTGTTACAGCGCCTGGTTGGCTGGTATCTGCAATATCAAAATTTAATTTTTTATTCGTTGCTGTTACACGGATAGTCGGAACTGCACTGTCCATCAACATCTTTAATTGACTACCTACAGTTATACCCGCATCGGCTACATTAAGATTGGTCAGTAATCCCACAGTACTAAGATTAGACTGAGACACAGATGGATTGATAAATGTACCTGTTAGTGTTTCAGCATTAGCCGGAACTGTAACATTCGCTGTGCCATCAAACAACACACCGTTGATAGTTCTAGCTGTGATTAATCTTGTTGCTGAAGCTGCGTTACCGCTTAATGTTGGTCCAACAAATTCGTTAGCAATTACTTTATTAAATGTGCTGGTGCCTGACGCAGCAGTAACATTGCCTGTCACCGATCCTACTAAATCTGCGGTAATTGTGCCTGCGGCAAATCCACCAGAACTATTTCTTACAACAACCTTTCCAATGATGTTCGACGAACTAGCATCTACACCCCAAGTTATTTGGCTGGATCCATCAAAGTCTGATCCTGTTAGATAATCTCCTTTGACCAGCTTGTTAGTGGTGCTAGATTTAACAGTAATATTAGATCCACCATTAAATAATACGCCATTAATGGTTCTTGGAGTTTCTAGGAACGTTGCACTTGTGGCATTTCCAACTAGGCTTCCTTTGACCTTTCGTAAACTCGAAAGAGTGATTCCTGTTTCAAGATCTAAAAATCCTTCTACTGCATTTGATGCCGCAATAGTGAATGCTATTGAAGAGCAGATAGCGATAACAATTCCATTTACTGTTATTAAAATCACCGGTCTAGTAGTGCCTGTGGTATCTAATAGAGTAGTACTTCTAGCTCGTGTAGTACCAAATCCTGCCACAGCTTCTGGGCCAATAAATGTCCAACCTGCTGCGGTCCACACATGCAGTGTATTATCTGTTGTTCTTAACCATAGTTGTCCTACTGATGCTCCCTCTGGAGGTGTTGTAGATAATACTGCTGCTCCAACTATGGCCCATTTTGCGCCATCGTAAACATATAACAAACTATTTGTGGAATTAAACCAGGTCTGACCTTTTAATGGTCTTGCTGGAGGTGCAGTGTTAGCAAAATTTTCTAATAAGAAAACAAAATTTTCATTCTGTGTTTCACCGTATCCAACATAATTTCTACCAACTAATCCAAGACTGGTTGAGGTATCAATGGTTCCATCTTCTAGAACTACTAGTTCTGTGCCATTAAATTTGTTTATCGTATATGCCATTTATTCGCCCCTGGTCTTAGAATGTTGCACTATCTGATTTGTGTACCCATACACCCACTTCTATCCGGAATGTCTTGATGAATCTTAACACAGATATCGGTGCGGCAGGCACAGTAGCAACACCGATCGCAACGTTAGTCACTGCTGGGGCAGTTCCTGTTGGTGTAGTAAATGTCGCTGTGCTTTGACTTATCAGCGGATTAACATCCAATGTTGTCGTAGAATTGTTAGAGATGCTGCATAGAATTTTACAATATGTGTCATCTCTATATTCTGGTCCTGGCGGTGCCATTACATTTAATATATTATTGATAATATAGATGTTGGTTTGTCCATCACTTAGATCCATACTTAGCAATATCGTGCGTGTTTCTAACACGTCGTCTACATATTCTTTTGTGGCAGCGTCTTGCGCACTTGTAGGATCTGCCATGCCTGTGATCTTAGGCAAACCAATAAGAGCCACATTACCTGTGCCATCTGGTTCTAATTCAATATCAAAGTTACTGGATACAGTAGAGATCCTATGATTCTGTAGGCGCATCTGTGTAACTGGTGGTGCACCTGGACCAATGTTTACTGTGTTTTGTGTACCAAATGCTGTTACACCAGGAATCGCTGTGATCCCAGGACCCAGGCTAGTACCTGATAATACTGTGATACCGTTGATTTTAAATTCTTTGCCTGAAGCTAGGTTAATATGTTCTGAACTATTCCAAGCTGTGCTGGCAGAGGTCCAGATCAATGTATGATCTGTGTTACCTTTTAGAGTTATACCGCCGCCATCTGCTAATACATCTGAGGGGGATGGTACATTAGCTAATTCAATATTTTTATCCTCAACCGTTAATGTAGAAGTATTAATGGTAGTGGTTGTGCCCTGCACAGTGAGGTCGCCGGAGATTGTTAAATTTCCGCCGATGTTGACTTGACTGGTGACTTGTCCTGCATATAAATCAATGGTTCTACTAGCAGATTGTATTGATATTGCATCTTCTTGATTAATACCTTTACGAACGTTAAAAATTAAATTTTTATCTGAAGCGGTATTCTGTAGAAAAACGTTACCAGTGTTTACGTTAAAGGCTCCTTGACCTGCTGATCCTATTACTAGTCCAAGATCTGCTGTAAGCTGTAGTTGTCCGTTGATTGAATTTGAAGTATCTTTTCTTACATAGGTAGCGGCTGTAACTCCCCCCAGGGATTCTGAATTGGTGCAGGTTACAGCGAATTTTAATCCTGCTAGATTACCGGCATTAAAGCCAGGAATGATATTACCTGTAAATCCTGAAATAGCTACTTTAGGAGTAAATGCATCTTTAGCAAATATACCTAATAAAATTCCGTTGTTGTAGAGATAAGTGACAACTCGAGTTTGATTTAGTGTATCTAATATACTGGCTACCTTTAGACCACTGATTCCTTGACTGGTTGAATATGCTGGTCCTAGAAGTATTGCTGTTGTTCCGTCAAAGAAATATAGTTGTCTGTCAACATCATTGAACCATAAATCTCCAACTCCTAATGATGTAGGTTGAGTGTTGGCAATAGTTGCAGAGCTTACTGGTAAAAACTGTGTACCGCTGTATACTTTTAATTTTAATTCAGAAACATCAAACCATATCTGACCGCGTATTGGATGTGTGGGTCTTGTTGTGCTGGCAAAATTTTCCAACAGCTTGATAAAATTCTCATTTAGAGCTTCGCCAAAACCGCTGTAGTTTTTTCCGATAAGTGTTAGATCCGTGGATAATGTATCAATCTGCCCATCTGCGACCGTTGCTACAACTGTTCCATCTGTTTTGTTTATTTGATATGCCATTTATTTTTCTCTAATTAAAATGTCGGTGGTCCCGATCTAATAATATAATTGATTGTTAGATATGGATTCATAATACCTATTGCTGTTCCTAGTGCGAAAGAAGGATCTGGTTTCTTTATCGGGCCCGATGTGTTTAGATATTGTGTCTGACCCGATGCAGTTGGTCCTAGCCCAGTCGTAGCTGGTGGATTGATCGCTGTATCAACTCTAACAACAGAATATTGTACTCCGGAATTTTGCAATGAATGTTCATGATCAGGAAGGTTGCTCAATGTCAGTGCCACAGAGCTAGATCCTGCACCTTCTCCTAGAATATCTGCTTTGGTATCTGGAACTCTGTCTATGTTACCACCGCCACCGTCTATATATCCACCTAGCGCATTAGGAACAGTTCCACCGTTATCCATATTATCTTTACCTAGTGCAAATCTGCCGCGTAGATCAGGTAATCTAAAAGTATTAACTCCGTTGAGAGCTGCTGAACCATTATACAACGTACCAATAGCATCAAATAAATCTGGAAATTTTGATTTTTCAACTTCTGATCCATCACACAATAAGTAACCGTAAGGTGCACTGGCACCAGCATACGGCATTATCGCACCCATAGGAACTCCAAGGTCTCCTATAAAAGTATTTCTAGTTTGTTTCAACAATCCTAGAGATGCTGTGGATTCTTCCGAAGCTCTATAGGTCAGCACATAATCATTTTTCTTAGACTCATTCGGGAATGGTTCTGATTTACTTTTAATAATATTGGCAGTTAAACTGGTTGTAAATATTTTGGTATAACTACCTACCTGGCCATCAAATGCTACTGTGGGAGATGAAACATCTCCTGCTAATTGGAATGTTGTAACATTTTTTAAGTTTGTGGCTGTGTTAGCGTTACCGTTGATATTACCGTTGAGAACACCTTCAATTTCATCTGCAATAACAGTCTTGGCTCTTACAGTTTTCCATCTTCTTAAACTGGTTCCGCTATCATAGGTATCTGTGGATTTAGGTTGTATGTTGTTTGTCTGTGTAACACCTGTAACATCTAACCCTGTACCGATAATTAAATTTTTAGTAATACTAACACCGCCTGCGGTTCTCAATGAACCGTTGCTGAAATTGGTGCTTTCTGTGGTGTTAGAAATTATTAACGAACCATTGGTCAAAATATTTCCATCAACATCGAGTGCTTCTGCAGGACTGGATTTATTAATACCTACCTTGTTATCTAATATTCTTAAAATAGTACTAGCAACTCCGTTTCTATTAACCTGTAAATCCAATGAACTACCAGCTGCGCTGTTATAGATCTTAGCAGCAGTTGATGAAGAAGACATCGTAAATGTTCCATCGATGCCTACGGTGATCCCCGAATTGTTTCTTATATTCAATCCGTATTCTGTAGTATTAACTGTGTCAGTTCTTAGAAATTTCGATGAGGATACTTCTGTGCCGCCGATGTTTAGTGCATCAGCACTCTGCGCAGTACCATAATATTTAGGTAATAATCCGCCTACGAATTGTGCGATTTCTGGTGCAGACACCGGCACATTGATATTCATACCTGCACGTATTACTGCATACCCCGAAATAGTATTCTTAGGAGTGAAACTGTCTTTACTGAAAATAACTACAGGAATGTCTGCGATATAAAATGTTAATATTGACCTAGTGACGTTATCAGAGTCTGCTATCTGTTCAATTGCAGGCCCGTATCGCAAACCGTCAATGGAACTTTCTGAAGGTCCTACTAGAATCCAACGTGTGCCTGAATAGATACGTAATTGTTGGTTTGTGGTATCCACCCATAATTCGCCAACTTTTGAAGTTTCTACGCTAGGTGCTGATGCACTTTTTTGTATATTTGATGCTGATTTCCAATTGGTATTATCCCATATCATTAGGATACCATTTTCACTGTCGTACCATAATTGACCTTCAGTTGGGTTTACTGGTGCTGTGGCACTGGCAAAATTTTCTAAGATATGTAAAAAGTTTTCCGCAATAATCTGTCCATAACCTGTGACATTTCTGCCTGGAAAAACCAAACTAGTATCTGTGCTGGAGGTATTATCATACACCGTAATTGGTGTCTTGTTGTCGCTATCTGTAAAATTAACAATATATGGCATCTATTATACCTCTGTGAAACCGGTTAAGCTCTGTACACGTATCGTATAATCGATCTGTAAAAGTCTGTTTAGACTTTTTTGTACAGGGTGAAATACCACATGTGTTAGCAGTTTGCCATCACCGTTGGGGTTATAACTCTTGAGACCAAGTTCATCAAACACGAAATTTCCACTTAAATCTACAGAATTATCAAATGCTTCCTGATCGGTAGGCTCACCATAATCTAGCAGACAGCTGATTATAATATCACTGTAAGTTGCTCCGCTGATGTGTCGAACTTCCATCTTGTTTCTTACTGGGTCTGTGTTATTTGGTTGATTTTCGTCAACAATTTTTGCGTATGTTTGATTATACAAGCTGGAGTTTACTCCGACTGTGTTAGGAGTTAGATATGATATCAACCCTGTTGGATCTACTACTGTACCACCGGTTCCAAAAGCCATTTGATATATGGTACCTTGTCCTTGGTTACTTAAACTGTTTACCATGGCCACACTCATGTTTTCGTAGTGTATGGCATTTCGCTTATCGATAAAGACTTCTCCGCTTTCCGGATCAAAAATCTTTATATGTCCTTCAAAATGAACTCCGCCTGTTTCGTTTGGGCGGCGTTCTGCCTGTTGGGTTTTTTGGTCTTTGTTTTCTGGCATATTAGTCTCTTGTGATTCCATAGTTGTATTTATTCGGGCAATTTAGTAGTACGTTTAGCTATGAATTCCGCCATAGGTGTGGCATTTTCTAACAACGATTCACCTGTGCTGGCAGTGGTTTCACCACGATCGTACCATACTTTACCAGTCCTTCTTATCACAGATATTCTGGTTCCTGCCGGAATAGCTGTGGTTAATCTTATGTAATTTGCAATACCGTCTACTGAAAATTCAGCTTCGAGTTGTGTATCTGCTGCAGGGCTGCTGGCTCCTAAATCTTCATTATATACTGCTAGAGGATCTTTACGTAATCTTTTACCCGCAGCAAACACCTCTACTTGATCGCAAGCACTGTGTGTGGTTGGGATAGTTGAACGATACCATGTAGTTCTAGTACCTTTAGATGGTACAAAATCCAACGGGCCTATTAACAAGCTGCTGCCGTCTGATACAAAGTCCTGTCTATCCTGTGTTTCGTTATAAGGCACAGTTTCTTGAGGCCCTGCATCAGATATCGCACTGCCAGCACGGTGTATCTCTGGGATAGCAGTACCAAAACTTCCTCTACGCAATTTTGACAATACATTACCTACTTTGCTGTTGTATTCAATTCTTTCATTATTAATGGTAATCACACCTGGAACGTTTCTAGAAACAATAGGTTCTCCTAACAAACTGCCGTCATTCACAGTTATTTCTTGATCGTAATAATTTAGATCTTTGGCTAGTTTCACCGCACCGATAGAATATCTTTTGAAATGATAGATATTCAGCATGTCTTTGTGTATTTCAAATGCACTAGGTAATCGATAAATGTCCGAACCAAATGTCACTATTTTGATTAAATCTGCACTAGTAGAATTGGCTGTGAGATACAGCACGCTTCTTGGTAGAGATACGTAATAATCTTGATCTTTGGTTAATCTCACACCGTTTTTATAAACCCATACATAGCTAGCGGCTAGTGGTGGTTTTGGTAGATAATAGTTAACCTTGCCTCCGGTATATTCGTCTGACACTATGCCCATTGACGGATATTCACTGAACCATGTTATATCTATAATATCGTCGTAGACCATAGTAACGTCGGCATCAATTATTAGATTATTATCTACTATAGAATACTGAGCTCTAAAATCATTCTCAATCTTAATAATATCTCCCTCAGCTAGTATTCTAGGATCAATGGCTACTGTTTTAGTAGTACCGTTATAGGTATAATCCTGAATTACTGTTTTCAATTCATCATTGACAAATACCTTAATATTCTGAGATAAAATAGCACCAGCTGGTTCTTCTGGATCGATACCTAATACAACATCTGCGGTGATTCCATCGTAAACAATATATCTAGTATCTACTCCTTTGAGTGCAACTCCGTTAAGTTCTACTATCATAGAAGATAATGCAGATGCACGAGATAGATTCACGAATGTGTCTAGATCAAAACTTCTGGTACTGCCCTCAAACTGTAGAGATTGTTTGTTAACACGAACTATTGGTAATTCTGTAGAGTCTACGTCTGACACTGATCCTATAGAAATTATTTTCACAACATCTCTAAAACTAGGGTTTGTACCGAATCTTATCAGCGTTTTGCCAGCAGTGGTAACGATTCCGGTGCTGTTAGTGAATCCTACATCCTGATATTCTCCGTTTACAGTAACCAACACCGCGGCAGTATCACTGTAATTTGCACCTGTTAAGAATAAACTAGTGGTGCCATCAGCAATAAATTCTTGATAATCTAGTAGTGTGACACCGCCCAATCCTACCTCTATTATTTCAATCACTGCGCCTGCTGCTGGTGCGGTTGTGAATTCGATCTGCTTGGCAATAAAATCAATACTATAATTAATTGTAGAATCTGCACTGTTATATTCTTGTTTGATCTTATTGACATATACCAATAGTGATCGAGATTCTAATATTTCTAAATCAATGTCATAGGTTTTAGTAGTACCATTTGATATTATAGTCTTAGATTGCAAAGGAGCAGCACCAGAGCGAGTATTATTAAACACTTTGATACTCACACTATCTAATACCTGTCCTGGAATGTTTTCTTCTGGTGCCGGGACTTGATCGGGCGAAATGAATTTATCTCCATCTATCGATATTTCTTCTGCTAGTGTTCCTCTAGCGATTGCGTACATGCCATCTATGGTATTTGGAGCGATATTAGTTGCTGTAGATCCTACTGTAGAAAATGAACCACCACTTAATTTAGTATCTAAAAGATTGTTATCAGTTATAGTAACGCTGCCGTCACTTTCTACAGGACGGAATATTAATATATCTCCAACATTAGTCTGTATATAATCCCCAATCTCTATGACATTTGTAATACCGTTACCAATAAACGTAGGCATCTGCGCATTAGGATTTACCGATGTAGAAGAATCATCTCCCAGGACAAAATAAGGGGAATCTATTCTCACAGCCGGGGGAGCTTGTGTGGATTCAACTAATACTACATTTGGTGCTGTGGCTGGGCCTATTGTATCAATATCTCTTGCGATTCCTGTTCCTACACGTTTTAAATAGATGTTAATTTCTTGTCCCACAGCTGGTACGAATGGTAGAGTCACTGAAGTAGTGCTTCCGTCACAGACTACATAATAATCAGCTGCCGCTTCTACGCTGTCCCAGTTATCTGTGAACCATGGTAAAGCGTCCCAGCCGCCTGTAACATCAAATGTCGTACCCTGTATCTGCACACCACCAAAATCTATACCTGTCATTAATTGTGATAATTCTTTGCCTTTCATTCCAGAACTTGGTGCATAGAATTTTTCTATACGATTAACTGCATCCAGCAATGAATCATTTTTCTCATAGGTTACTTTAATGATACTACCGGCTTCTGGAACTGTTACAAATATAATTTTACCTTTTAATAAACTGTAAGTATCTGTGGTAGATGTATATAGATTTATTATGTACTCATCATTTAAAACCACTTGATTATCTTTAGTAATAGTGATTTTACTTTTATCTCTAGTTGGTGCATAATTTAAATCAAATACCGCTGTGAATCCTGTAGCAGTAAATGTTTGTTCTTGAGACAGATCGACATAAGTTCCTTGTTTAGATAATCTATCAAATTTAACTGTAATATCAAATGTTCTGGCTTTAGAATCGCCAAGTATTGCTATCGCAGACGCCGGTCTGGCGCTGTTTCCGCCTACTAGCGTTATAGTTGGTGTTCGTGTATAACCAGTTCCTTGATTTAAGATTTCAAAACCAGAAATTTCACCATTAGATACAAATGCTCTTGCTGTGGCGCCTGTACCGTTACCAGAAATTAACACATTAGGTACTGTGGTATATCCTTCACCTGCATCGGATACTTCGATTGCAGTAATTCCGAAACCTTGATTATCTAACCACCAACGCCAAGGATAAGACTGTATTTCTTCATTAGAATTAGATATTGGAACTATCTTTCCTTCTGCTGTAGAAAAAGTCGGAGGCAAGTCAAAATCTGTTGTGGCTTGTCCTAATGGTTCTGTAGTCGAATATCTGCTGAGATATTCACGTACCGTAGTTCTGTATGGCTTAACTTCTTGTATATACTCTTGGAAACTTGATAGATTATCGTTTTTGTAATTTAATTTCTGTTCAAGAGAACCAACATTGTGAGTGGCATTTAAGAAACTGGTTTTAAATGCCCAATCAATATACTGCTGTTCAGCAAAAGCATATCTCACAGCAGTAAAGAACAATGTGTTCCACTCAACAGCATATTCACCAACAAACAATTTATTTTTGATATTGTCTAGTATAATACGTAATTCTTTGCTGTTGTCAATGTCGTATAATTTAGTGTCAAAAGATGCAGCATTATCAAATCCAATACCTGATTGTTCATTGTTCCATAATGTTGAACTTAGTTGAAAGGTTCCCGAACCTCTTCCAACCAATTTATAATTGTCAAAGAAATATGTGTTAGTGTCTGCAATTTTTTCAAACACTGCCCAACTGCCGCTACCGTATTCAGAGATTCTGATAAGATCACCAATTTCTACTACTACAGATGGTATTAATGTAAAATACGCAACTTCCTTAACTATTCTACTAGTAGAGCTGTATCCTTCGGCCCACCAATCCTCAGAATATTGATATTTTGTTGTGTCATAGGACTGTGTTCTACTTCTGTAGAATGTTTTTCTCGCATCGTCCCAAGCATATATAGACCAGAATCCGTTAGTGGTTTCGTCTGAGTTGACTAACACAGAAAATTGTCTAACCGCAGCGATAGCTGTTGTGTATTTTTTTCCTTTAGTCATAACTGTTACAGAAGTTATACGTCCCTGATTATCAATCGATGCTTCGGCTGTGGCTCCTGTGCCGTCACCTTCAATGACTATAGGAGGAGCTTTTTTATATCCAAAGCCGCTGTTGACTATAATAATATTATCAACTTGATTGTCTATTATATTAACTGATAGAACGGCTTGGCGAACTCTAGCGGTACCAATGGTGATTAAATCGACTTGATTGTCCACTATTTGATCATACAAGTTTAATGATTCCGATGGCGCTGCTTCAAAATCATTTAATGAGTCAAATGGGACAATATCCAAGAACGGTTCTTTCTTCAAGAATGTGTTTATTTTATCGATGGTGATTTTTAATATGCTTCTTCGATCTACAAACATGCCTTGACGTGGGCGGAAACTGATTCCGTATTTCTGTTTAGCAGGCAATTTAGGATCAGGAATAACATTACCAACTGCATCGCTGCCTATTAAACTGTCGATCCATTTAGTTTCAAGACTCTTTGTTGGTAGACTGTCTGCTAGTCCTTCTGTTAATAATTGATATTCGTTGTGAATCGCATTCAATTGTTTTTTATTTTTTAGGTATTGAATGTTTAATAATGCAGTATCTGAAGACAATATTGATTCGAAATTATATGTTAAAAATTTATCCGAATCGATTAGAGCGATAAATGCAACTCCCGAGCCTGCCGGATTTTCAATCGCGCCAGCTACTTCTGAGGCTGCAATTCTTCTGCTTGGTTTACCGGCAGGAATAATTGTTTTATTTCTAACCCAATAATAATATAATGTGCTGGTAGCTAAACCGGTATTAGGATTAATTAATTCTTTTACTGTATACACTGTGTTATTAGGATACAGGGGTTGTCCGGAAATTCCTTGAGCGATGCCATCATTGGTGTCAGCAATCGCTGCCCATTCGTTAGGTAGTAACAATGTTTCAACCCATTCGTAGACATCAATAGAAGCACCTTCTGCTAGAGAACTCCAATTCCCGGTTCTATAAGCAGCGTCACCTTGTTCATAATATATCCATTTGGCTGTGGACAGATCCCACCATAATTCACCGACATGTTTTTCAGCCCATGCTGTTGTTGAGTCTACTACCTGTTCATCAGTGCCGATAGTATAGACTGCCGGATCGTAGATAGTTTTAAATTTAATTTCTTGTTCTGCGATGTTAAGAATTTTTAATTTAGCATTATCAACATAATCTATGTCTTGTATCTTTATATTCTTAACATTGTCATACAATTCGATGCTCTTGATCGCTGTTGTATCAACAACAGGCTTCTGAGTTTCTAGCGTGTTCCAAGAATTCACCTCTGGATCTTTTCTAAACAGTCTGACTATACCGGTCTTAGGGCCATCGTATGCTAGTACAGTTCCGTGTGTTGCAGGTGCAATGTAATCGGGCGATCCTACTGCTATTGCTGAATGTGAACAATCAACGCTGAAACCAAATGATTCAAATGGTGACAATGTAGCTTCTAATTTTTCAACTAAGAAGAAGTTGTCATCTTTTTTCTCAAATACATATACCGCACCAGAATATCCTTTTCTATCAACAAATCTAGTTCTACTTTGATCAAATGTTGTACCTTGTGTGATATCAAATCTAGTAGGTAGTGAATATGGAGAATTATTAGCACCGATAGCTATCCTATCTCCGTTATAACTGAGTGATCCGCTTTGTCCAAAATATTCATTAGGATAAATTTCAAAACTTTCAAGTTTTTGTTTTAATCGATATTCAATACCGGCAAAACTATCTGTGCGCAGAATATAGGCGCTGCCTTGATTTTGAAAATTAATATCTGCTTTAGGGCTTGTGATCAACAATGTAGTTCCTGAATAATCTAAATCAAGACTCCAGCCAAATTGATCACCGGCTGAGATTGGAGATGTTCCAGAATCAATGTCATTGAGATCAACCATAGATCCCGAGGTAATTGTTTGTTTTAATTCATATATGCCAGTTTGAGATCTTTGATAGATAAAAACTTTTCCTGAGGATTCGCCTGTGCTGTCGCCGACTATATCCCAGGGTTGTCCGAGGTCTGGGGCTTCATTATAACTTCTAGTTGTGGAATCTATGGCTTCTCCAAATCTCTGTGACAATTTATAATAGCCGTTTTGATATCTAACTACATCTCCTTCGATATACTCTACATCAGGTCTCCATATACCTCGGAAGTTAGGGAAATATTGACCATCACTGAATGGTGAGCCAACTGCTAGCACGCTGCCATCTCTATTCATCGAGATACTGGTTCCGAACTTGTCGCCTATTTTAATTAATTCTGCGAGCTGCGAATTTGAAAGTATTCCGACCTGTGTTTCTAGTAAGTTACCTAACGTTGATCCATCATCATCAATAGCGATGTTTGTTGGCAATGAACTGTGTGTGGAAATAGGATCCATTCTTTGCCATCCCGAAGATTCTACCGATATAGTACTTCCATCACCATGGGTTGAATCTTCTAGACACATCCATAGTGCTGAATCATACCACACTATTTCTCCTGCATAATAAGCAGTGGATACCGGATCATAGATACCTTTGTAATTTTGATTTTCTAGATGTTTCCATTCTACCCCATCATAGGTATAAAGATATACACGACCTCTACCATCTGCTGATTCAACAGCAGATACTGCCATGTAATATGTGTTTCCAGACTGGCCAATAGTTATGTCAGAGGCAAATAATTCGTCGTTGTTAGCACGAGGACTAACAAAAGAAAATTTAAGAGTCCATCTTTGATTTTCCCATTCGTATATCGAAATCATTCCTTGGTTAGTGTAACCGGGCGCTGTGCCTGCTGAAAAAGCTGGTATCGACGTCGCTGGAGCCCAATCATTGGTGTCAAGATTTATCGAACTTCCGTCACCTACATTGGTAGATAATGATTTCCATAACTTGCCTGCATATACCACAATGTCATCTGTGAGATAGGTCGCCGAAGGATTAAATATTCCTTTGTAATTACTGCGAATACCACTAGCGTTAGGTGAGCCGATAATCAACCATCTATTATCTGGGCTCACTGACATAGATTTACCAAAGGACCCTAATACTCCAGATTCAAATCCCGCCGGTGGTGCTATGATCTGTTTCAATACTAAACCAGTTGCTGTTTCAATATAAGACATCACATACCCAGATCCGGGAATACTGGAGATAGTCTGTTTTAGATTGTCGATGTATAATACTTTCGAGCCAGCATATAACGGTGAAGTTGTACCATACTCTGTTATCTGTTTCGAAACAAATTGTTTCTTCTTCTCAATAACTTCCCAACTATTAGTGCCATTATTATCAATCCATAGTTTGGAACCATCTTTTAATATAGCCGCTTGTTGAAAATCTAACACATCATATGATGCAAATCTGGCTGGTGTTAGTGTATAGATATATGCTATAGTGCTGTTATCAAATAACGGATCTTGTGCTGTCGAATCGATTGCGACTGTTATCGTATATAGACCAACCGCTGTGATCCTAAAGAATCCTTCAAGATTTGTGATTTCTTTGAAACCAACAATATCATCAACAACAAAATTGTGTCTGCGATCCAGTGTTATTGTAACATCAGTTCCGGATCTAGCAACAGTTGTGATTGTTATGATCGGTGACTGATTGTATCTTAACACAGACCAAGTATAATTATCAAATGTGATCCATATGTGATCATTTTCAATCACAGAATTAATATCGATGTTTAAAATATCATCTCTAGATGCAACAACAAAATCTATTTGATTTGTTTTTACGTAACCTGCGGTTCTGACAGGCTCAGCTTCTATAGATGTTGGATTGATATGAGTTGTAAATGGGATCGGTTGAATAGAAAAATCCGATCCAACTATTCTATAGTATTGATCTAGTATATTGATCGGTTTGGTTTCGAGTACCAATATCGGCTGAGGATTGACTTGAAACTTATCTTTCTCTAATAAAATTTCTATTTCTTTAAGTTGATCTATACCGCCTAGTCTTCCTACCCTAAATGCCCATTCTTCATTTAATTCGACAGCGTCGCCAGATCGACTGAGTTTATTGAATATTTTAGTAACAGCATTGGCTGTGCCTTTTTCACGAATAAATCCTTGATATAATCTAAATTGTGTTACAGGATCTTCAGATAGATTTTGTAAATATTCTCTAGTTTGGTATCCTACAGTGTGACGGGCCAGTGCTCGTTGATTCTCTCCAATGCCTGCTGATGCAACATCATAGTAATCTTCAAACTGATTAACTCTATAATCAAAGTTTGCTACTAATTGTTTTTCTGGCTTAGAATCTAATTTAGTCCAATTAGTCGGATCAAATTCCTCTACACCTAATTGATTAACTAAGCTGGTCCAGTTATAGCTTCTGTATGAAACAATGTCTCCTAGTCTATAATCTGTGAAAGGTTGCCATGCTTGTATGTTAACGTTGTCAAACAAGAATCCTGGGCTGGTATAATCACCGTCCCAATCCACTGTTCTAAATCCTTGAGATTTAATTCGTTCCTGGCGATACCCTGTGGTCTTGTCATAGAGAATATCATTGAACACAGTTCTATCATCAAAAATAGTTATGTGTTCTTTAAGCACATAATAGAGTTTTAGATAATAGATACCTTCTTCTGTGTTTGCAGTTTCGACCGTGATGTTTTGGAAAGTTCTATTAACATTGATAAGGTTAGGAGTCAAGGGTTTTCCGTCTCCCTTAAGCACTTGATATTCGTAAAAACCATCAAGAATATTATCAGCCACTCCTACAGGAATAGTGACATCTATTTTTTGTGCTGACGGACTAAGAGTGATTAATGATCCTATGGCCCAATTGTGTCTGGTCCAGAACATAAATTCTTTGCAGCTGGTCAACCAGTCTTGAGCCACTTGATTTTCAGCGTCATATCTATCAAATTTAAATCCTTGAGATTTGAGATATTGTTCGTAACCTAGTAGAAAATCAACAACTTCCTGTACAGAAGTTAATTTGGTTCCATAACTTAATTTTTTAACGGCTCTATTGAAATTTCTTCTTCTGAGGGCTTCGACTGCGCCTAATAGCGGCAGCTTGGGCAGTTTTTTCCATAGAGTATTATCAAACTCAGTGCTAGAAGTATGTGTCTTTAATGCTCTATAAAAAGTGTTATTCAGTCTACAAATCTGTCCGTTGTTAAATTGTTTTCCTGCTTCCCAATCTACAAAAGTTTCTGACACGCCGCCGACTGATATCAGTGGATCTTTCTGATTAGGTGATACCTCAGTGTAATTGAAATACGGTGTCGAATCATCGTAACCTGTAATAATCCAACCTCCTTCTGTTTTTTCAACAATAACTCCGCTGTATGTTACGTTTGAAATTGGTGTGCTGACATTAAAGATTATATCATAATTTTCTGGGGGCACAAACACACTGCTGCTGGCTGATTTCGGGCTCTTGGAATCTAATAGATATCTTTGTTGACCTTTGTCAACAAAGCCGCTTAATCTCGTGGTTAATCTTACATCAATGTTTTTTATTTTTCTTGTAACTTCATCTAAAGATACACCAATTGATTTAGCATAGTCTACAAGATAATTTAACAGTCCGGCAGTTTGATCACCACCAGATACTGGCATCACTATATCATCTAATGTGATAAAGAGATCTGTATTTTTGTGTACGGTTTGACCTAGCTTGTTTAATTTAACTCTAGATCTATCAAGACTATCATTGATAAAATCAAATGGTTTCATCAAACACATAGCGATAGTAACAGCAAATGGCCACTCTGAACTGGTCCTCCAGGCATATTCAACCGGTGCTATATCGCCGAGAACAAACGGACCTTGATTATTAATTAGTGCAAAGTCTCCTGCGAGATTTGAATCTAATGGACTCAAAAGTTTTCCATCGCCATCAACTGGGATATGTAACATCAAGGATGGACGTTTATATCTATCATAGATACCTTTGCGATCTCCCTGACGAATAACGCCATCTCTGAGATCTTCCCACAAAATTAAATTGTATTTGGTATATGGTGCTGGGCCGTATTCATCTTCCCACCAAGTTGGCATTTCAGAAAATCCCAGCATTTCCCAAGGGCAGCGGTGTGGACGATCTGTGTCATAGAACCATCTGTAGACTCCTCTCCAATAGCCAGGCAAACTCTGCAGACCCGTTGGATCAGTCATGTTAGTGTAGGTATAGGTAAAACTGTTCTCTGAATCAAATGTTGTGTTAGCAGTATAACTGATATTTGTATTTTGTATCCACTTTAAAAATTCTTGATTTACCACAGCATCAAGCTGAGGTTTAGTATATAAGGCATTGCCATAATATCCGCCAAGAACTTTATCAATATTAAACAGAGATTCATTATATTCTTGTTTGATATTATTGTATATTCTATATTCTAATTCTAATAATAATTGATCTCGGAAATCGCCATAAGCGATTGTAATACTGCCGTCATGCCCTTGTATTACTGTTTTAGGCTCTAGGTAAGTATCATCAACAAATTGCATTGGTGTATATTTTTTATACAATCCAATAGATGTTGGAGTTGTAGGAATGTAATTTGTCGCTGTTGATACATACTCTCTAATTTCGATAACATCATTGATCGCTAGAGCTTTGCTGATAATTACAAAACCAAATGTTGAATTAAACTCGTAGTCTTTGGTATTCAATAATTGTTGATCATTGATATAAACATATACAGCTCTGCGACTCAGCTCTGCTAAAGAGAATTTTGCAGAAAGAGCAAATGTATCGATACCGGTATCTTCCACGATATATTTGATAGCGGTGTAGGCACCGCTACCGATCATGTCACTGTCAGCAAATGCACTATCTATAGTTTTTGTTCTAGTTAAATCTGAGATGATTTCATCTACAAAATCTGCCACATTATCGTTGTATGGTAATGTTGTGGCTCTATCTAAGAAATTATTTTTAAAATTAGTGTATGATTTTTTAGCATACTGTAGAGCCTTGATGATATTGTTTGTTTTATCACATAACAAACTTATTGCGATCGGTGCTAAACCAGAATGATGCATGTATCTGGTACTATAGGTATTCCATGGTTTTCCAAACTCATCTAAAGGAATGTCTCGTAGATCGTTTAGCCCTGGAACTACTCCGGTCCAATTAGGATTAAAATCTAAACCAGAATTTAAATGGTCGGCTGCCTGTCCCAAAGTCCATTCTGCCACTGGTGCGTTGAGAGGATTTTTTTCTAATCCCATAGGAATTTCATAATATCCAGTATCAGGCGGAACATCGGTTACTAGTTTAATAGATATGATATCATTTACTGCAAATGTTTTTTCACTGAAAATAAATTTGTTGAAATCTCGAGTATATGGGCTTTTGAATATTGCACCGTTGAGATAGAATCTAATTTCATAATCGCTATCACTCGCTATTTCTTTCCAATCAATAATAGTGAGTGTGATAGTATTAGTAGGTTCGGTTACTCTTACGCTGTCAATTAATGGCATTAAATATTTTCTAGAAGTGTCAATCCAGCCATTACCCCAACCACCATAGCCTCCAGACTCATCTAGATAATAAAAACCTGTGGCTACTCTGCGAGTTACTGTGGTATCACCGTCCTTGTATCTAAAGGTATCAGTATCCCAGTTAAAATGGAATAGCAGATCTCCAATATTGTTGATATTGAGATAGGTTAAAGGAAATCCTAATTTAGAATCTATTGATCCTGTTCCGACTTTATAGCCTACAATCTCGGTGCCAGCAAATGTACTTTCTGGATATCTGTCTAGATCTGAAAAACTCACACCGTCGGCATCGTATACGTCGAATAAAGGTGGTTGATTTACTTTGGTTTTAGCTTGACTTTTAATCCATGCTGTGCCATTAAAATGAAACATTAAACCGGCATTTTTTACACCTCGTCGAATCAGCACACATTCGCCTTCGGCTGAATCACTGTCTGCTGGTTCCGCTAGATGAATTTGTTTTTTGCCGTTGTGCGTAATAAATTGTACTTCGTAAATTTTGTTATTTGTTAAATCGTCCTCATCAGCTACAACTAAAATCCTTGCACCTTCAAATAATGTTTCTCCATCGATGCTGTAGCCCACGCTGCCTTCGATACTTGATAAAATATCTGTGGTATAGTCGTCAATGTAATCGACTGTTTGTTTTGCAACACGCCCATGATTGAATAATTGTATGCCTGGCAAAAATTCAAAAATTGGTCTTTTGGCTCTAGCAGATTCTGAAGCAGAAAAATCTTCTCCTCGCAACTGATGTGCGTATTCTAGAACCTGGCGGTGGAACCAACGATTGTATCGTGACCAGGGATTAAGATCAATGCTGTCTCTGCTGATTACAATATAGTCTTGTTCTGTAGGATAGGTACTGGCATCGTCAAAAGGTTCTGTGTCAAATCCGCCATTATCAAAAACAATTTCCGGTACAGTTTTTGCTAGTCTAGGAATAACTAAATCGTCCCAGTTCACCACGTTGATTTTTACACCCACATTTTCAATTACCCAACGACCTTTGGCATATTTTGCTGGAGTTACATTACCTTTAAATTCCACAATTAAACCTGTGGTAAATTTGACTCCATTGCCGCTGGTATATGTTTCTTTGCCTATGATTTCTTTTTCAACATCAACAAAAGTGTTTGATTCGATATTGGCAATTATAATACGACCAAATCTATCTGGTGTGATCTTACCTTGATAGAAAAGCACATCCGGTGCATCATAAGGAACTTTGAATTCTAGATAACCATTTTCAACACCGTTATTGGTCACTCCGGTGTTGTAATCAAGAGCTGAGCCGGTAGATATATCTTCTACGTATGTCCAATTGCTGTTTTCTGTGGATATTGTACTGCCGTCACCCTGTAGAATATCACCATTAGCTTTCCACAACTTGCCATCATAAACTGCAAATTGTCCTGCAGCATAGGCCCTATTAGGATTGAATATCAGTGAACCCGTGTCATAGTTAGTTCTAATCACAAATCCTTCTTGAGGACAGTTGACTCTAAACTTATAAGTTTCACCCCTGTATAGTGTTAGAGTAGGATTATTGGTATAACCATCTGGGCTTAGAATAAATGAATTTACCCCTAGCTTGACACCATATTGACTGCCTACTGTGCGAGGTTGTCCGTAGACATCAACAGGTGGCGGTCCTTCTGGTACCCAATAGCATTCAAGAAAGTTAACATATTTGTCGCAGTGCTTGGGAGGATTCCAACTGTAGTGATCCTGTGATGTTATTAGATTATCACGTTCGTCGGTGTTGCCAAAGAATTTTAATTGATTTTTAAAATCAATAAAGTCGTAAAATTTTTCTACAGACCCGTCATCTTTTTTAACAACGACTCCTGGTTCTAATTGATATCGACTTCTTAATGTATTGTCAGAATCTAGATAAACATCCGGACTGCGATATGTCTTACCATATCTACGACCGATATATCCTACTAATTTTTCTAACGATCCTGGTTGAACCAATGGATCAACCACCGCAGACATAAACTTGTCATTGGTGTCTGATCTAAATATCGAAGGCAGTAATTCTACTGTTTTTCTGATTGGTAAACCGCTTTTTGGAAATTTTTTATCTGCCATATTATGTTGTCGTTACAATACTATCAATTGGTGCTCTAACCTCAGATGCGGTTATCGCAGAAACTATCACTATGTCATCCACTGTGGCGCCATTTACAAAAATCTCATCTGGTCCACTTTGTATTTCAAATAAACTACCAAACGATTGGCTAGTTTGTCTTGGAACTATTATTATGTTGCTGATATCTGGTGCCACTTGATTTAACACATAGGTAACTAATTCGCTGAGATAGAATCTATCACCAAAGTCCCAATTTGCAATATCAAAAAATTCATTGATAGCAGTAACTATTCTAACTTTCAATTCGTTGTCATTGATCGTTTGCCCGGGATTTTTAACAACTTTGAATTGTGCCTGCAGTTTTGTTTCTGCCTTGGATCCGAACAATACTTTGTATTTCACAGGATGATAAATGATATCATCGCTGATAGATTTAATAGCATCTAGTTTAGCACCGAAACTAATTTTCAAACTATCACTGTTAGGTGCTTCGGGCTCTGTGTCTGTACCACCTGTTAGGTATGTTCTAAATGCAGAATCATAACTTCTAGTCAATAAGAAAATATCAACGATATTGCTTACACTAGGATCAATTCTTCTATCAACACTGGCATTGTGTACATATTGGAATTTGAGATTATCTCGTCCAACTACGCCTTTGTATTTGCTTTCTAATATCAGTGTATTGGTTGTTTTATCAACACGTTTAACTTGATCTTCTGCAGAATCATAAAAATATATTAGTTGTCCATCACTGTAATTAGAAATCGTAACCAGCGATTCTCTTTCAACTATCAATATTACATTATCTGAATTATCCACTAGTTGATATACCTGCGATCCCGATTCGTCAATTATTTCTTCAAAGAACAAATAATTTAATTGCGTGTCTTGGCCCACTATCTGTTCAAAGGCTTCTGGATTATCTACAACTCCGTCGTCGTCTCGATCAGAAAATGCTACTTTGATTTCTATAGAACTTTCATACCCATCATCAAATTTAATTGTATCATCAATTTCAAAAGTAAAATCGTTACCTATAGGCACAGCCGATCCTGTGCTGGATTTGTTAATTCCTAGAACCTTCACTTGGTCTTTAACCACCCGCCCTAGATTGTCATTGTATTGTTTTTCATTGGCATCAAAATAGAATCTATTTTGTTCTACACTACCAAACACATAATTCAATCCACGAATTCTTATCACATATTGATCTACATCTTTTACAAATGCTAATATCCAAGATGCATCTAAATTACTGTTTGTGGTATCGCCCGCCTTACCTAAACTGAAATTCGATACTAGATCTAAATCGCTGGCTGCGATTATTTTCCATGTTGATGTAGGCACATCAAATCTTAGACCAAAATTTAATCCTTGGAATGTTTGATTTACAATCTCCGTTTCTAATGCCACCGGTAAATCGTTAACGAATTTAGGAACAATTCGACTTGCTATCGCACCGGTTGGTACTGGATCATTGAATGTTACTGGTCCGAGTCCTGTGGTTAATACTCCTCTACCAGCATTGGTTCCGTCGCCAACTATTCTAACAGTCTTGGTCCACAATCTATCTGTTTGTTCCGAGTCATTGGCATCAATTAACACCAACTCTCCTTTCTTAAAAGCATATCCGCTAGGAGGAACAAATTTAATTAATGCACCGGGTGCAAGATATTTTAAACTACTGGTAGAATATACTCCTACCTTTAACAGAGAATTATCAACTACGTTTTTAAAATATCCAGTGGCCATGTTAACATCTGAAGTAACACTTTGCCAAACACTGTTTAGATCAGTGAAAAGAATTTTATCAAATTTAGTGATGTAGAAATTATATACATCAGTGTCAGTAAAAATAGGTTCAACACTGCGTCTAATGAAATTTAGTATTTCAATTCTACTAGTAAATTTAAAATTCAATTGACTTTCTACTTGTTCTTTATAGATAAATCCATCGTCAGCAAATACATTTATACTGCTGTATTTGCCACTGGCGTCAAGTATTTCAAAATTCCTACTGACACCACTAGATGTTCTGTTTATAGATTTGATTTTCAGTATGTCCTGAGAACTAGACAAAGGCGCAAGATTATAGTCTTCTCCTGTGATCATTCTATTCTGTGTGTAATACACTGCAGGAGCATTGGTTCTAATTGAATCGATGTCTTCTGATGCAGCACTAGACGATACTGAATATTGCAGAGCTAGCCCTACAGTTAATGTCTGTGCTTGACCATTCTTACTGATATATGGAATCGAAATATTAATTCCTCGCAATTCTGCAGGAGAAATGGTGTAACTTAATCCGTTACTGACTCTGTAATAGGCGCGAAATGCACCCTGTGGTAAATTGCCATAAACTCCGTCAGCAAATACCAGATCGATTCTGTCCTCTTCTTTAGTTTCGACAGAGTATATATTTCTGATATTCTGTATGATGCTGTTATAAGCGATATTGTTACCAATTAAACTAGCAACCTGTGTCCATTGATCTAATTGATTCCCATTGCTTCCTAGACTAAACAACCATACGTCGTCGTTGTTGATGTTTGCACTATCAACGGCGACTGTTTCATTAGTTGTTGGGACATCTATAGAAAAATCTGCAAGTTCTAGGCTACCTTGTTTGAATAATAGATAAAATCCTGTATTCTGGCTTCCAGGTCCTTTGCCGTCATTGCGATATATAAAACCTAATTGATTACCAGGTACTGGCGGTTCTTCGTACACCGCATCGCTGTCTTTGAATGCTGTGCTGACTATTTCAAAAGTCATCGAGCGAGCTGCTACAGTTTTGCTGAATGTGTAGATTGGAACATCGGTGCTGGTTGTCTTAAATCTATATTGTTCTGTGGGAATTCCCTGAATTGTTCCAGATCCTTGACTGCGACCGAATTCTGTGTTGTCAGCCATGGCTGCATTTAGAATAATGATAAACTGTTCTAACCAGTTGGTATTAGTTGGATCATTCCATGACACTATCTGATTAGCTAGATTTTTACCGTTTGAATCTAATAATTCTTCTGTGGTTGTTACACTGGAAAATTTAATTAATCCGTTGGCTGCTATGTTTCTTTTTGCATTGTAACTCAGCATGCGAGCAAGACGTAGAACGCTTTCTTTACGTTCTGCTAGTTCGATAAAATTTTCTCTTGATGCTAGATCAATACGGAAAGCTAGACTTTGTCCTAGAAATGCCACTGCGTCTATGAGAGCCATATACTCAGATGATTCGATATAGTCGTTAAAATCTTCTGGGTAATTTTCTCTTAGATACGTAATAATAACCCTACGTAGATTTTCGAAGTCGTATGATTTAAAATCAGCATTCTTAAATGTCTGATAGACTCTGGTCCAATCTTCGTTGAGTATTAGGTTATTTTGTCTACTAGTTGTTGTCATTGTCAGTTCCTATATCATATTTACCAAACAAAATTAACTGCTTAGTTAATGATAGAATTGTTCTTGTCAAAATCAAATGTCATGCGTTCATTGATATTAAACGGTATGTATGTCACATCTGCCTGTATGCGTATTCCAATATCTGTGCTGTCAATCAACACTTCGTTTACTACAATCCTTGGATCATAATTGATTATAGTTTCTACATCCTTGGCTATCATTTCTTTAACATCTTCGGTGAATTGTTCAAACAGCATATCCCAAATAATGGTACCAAATTCTGGGTTTTCTAATTTTTCGCCTTTGCGAATATAAAAATGATTGATCAAATCCTGCTTGACTAGATCAATGTCATAGATTTTATAATTCTTAGATGATTCTTTAGAATTAAATCCTTTATAGGTAAATGTGCCGCCTTTATCACCCACAGAAGCTGTGTTAGTTGCGACAGTTTTTTGATTGTATAATTTATTTGCCATACTATCTCCTAGGTATCCCTATCTGTATTTGTTGGCGTTAAGAATTGGGGTACTTGATTTTCATGTAAGGGCCACGGTTCATGCATTGGTATTCTCTTCATAATGCTGGATATAGTTCCTGATTGATATTTTGCTGTTGCCCAGTCAGCTGAAGTGGATGTGGCTGGATTGGCATGTGTTGTTAAAGGTATTACCTGTTCCGCTACTTCGGCCACATCAGCCAATGCACCGTTCATGTGTATCGTACTGGCACTTTCTCTAAGCTCTCCCACTGCTGCTATATGTGTGCTTGCTGCTGATGTGAATCTATTATTTGCTGCTGACACTATGTTAATATTACCTGTTGATGCCAATTTTGTTGTTCCGCCTATTTTTTGATCCCAGTTTGATCCTACTGTGATTTTTCCATCTGCTCCTATCAACAACTCCATGTTGGTTCCTATGTCTGCCTTGAGTCTACCACCGGATTTCATGTTGATATTTCTACCAGCTTCTAGGTTGATATCTCTATTTGCAAATACATTAAGATCTGTTTCTGTATGAACGCTGACACTGTCTTGAGCATAGATATCAATCTTACCGTTTGAAGTTAATTCAATCCATGTAGTTCCTCTAGAATTTCCAATGTAAATCAGATCTTCTGAATTATGCATCAATATTTGATGTCCGGTTCTAGTTCTTACTCGGAAATATTCATTGTAAGGAATCGTTGATTCGCCGGCAGTGGTTACTGTTTCACCTGTGCCTACAACTTTCTTTTCAAGAAGGTCAATGTACTTTACCGGTCCTGAACTAGCAGGCGTTGCTCTATGATATCTATCGTCGCCGTCATCCATAACAAATTGTGTTCCACCCAATCTGCTTATAGGAACTGGTGAGCTTGTTTGCCCGTTTATTGAACCTATGTTTGCTCGTTTAGCATTTTCTCTACGATCTACAGGCCCTGGTGAAGATATTCCAAATACCATCGAGGGAGCTTCTCGCCTACTTGATGATGTTGTGACTCCTCTAACGTCATCTTCTAGTAATCCCTGTTCTAGAAATCTATCTGCAATAGGGTGCACCGCTTTTGGAATTTTTTCTACATCAATCGTTTGATCTTTAGAATTTAATTTTCTATTAATTTCCGCTACTGGTAAAGGTGTTCTTTTAGTGATGTCTTGATTAACACCGTACTTTCTTTTATCAACAGCATCTATATCAAGCTCTGTTGATCCGCCGATTGCCGGTACCATATGATTGGCAAATCTACTAGGCACACAGCCTATCCAGTATCCCTGCGATGGATCTCCGTCTATGAATACCACTAATACTGTGACTCCAACATCTGGTGGTACGAACCACATGCCGTAAGATTTTTGTGTGTCATTGTAAGCTTCTGTTGTGGTAGATCCTGCAGTACCGGGTCTTTGCCCTAGCGCCTGTTCTCCTTGGGTCTGTTTCGCTATCGCAGAATTCTGTCCCATAAACTCGAATCCGGTATATCCGAAGAACGGCTGGGCACAGCTTACAACATAGGTTTGAGTATCTTGTCCTATGGTATTACCTTGATCTCTGAGTAATGTTACTTCAAGACTACCCATAAAACTTGGATCAAGATGACTGATAATTCTTGCGAGATAAGGCCCATTGCCTATTCCCCTAGAGTTTGTAAATTCTGCCGACGATCGTTTATCTTCTGCCATTTTTTATCCTGTTCTACCTGTTAGAGCTGCGCGGCGGACAGCGTCTTCACTTGTTGGGACCACTCTTATTTTTGTAGCAGTATCTGATACACTGTTACGATCAGGTATTGGCGTTCCAAACTCGTATGCTCCTTCGTCACCGTTTTGTGCTCTGATGGTTTGACCTGCTTCTGGTGGTAATTCTTTGTATTCTATGTCCTGACTTGGCATTCTCATGCAGGAAAGTTTTTGTCTAAAAGTACCGTCAGTGAATACGCTTTCACACTGATTAACTTTGTAGATACCGCTGAATGGACTTTCTTTGCCGCCGTAGGAAAATTCATAGGTTCCGTTGCCTTCATTGATATCTGATGGTGTTCTAAATGTTAGATATATGTATACATCGCTGCCTTCATAATTCATCGTGCCGTCTTCAGTTATCTGAGAATTATTTTCTGTTGCGGGAGCAAAATAATTAGCGAATCCGCTGTCTACTATCCAATAAGGATCTCCTAGGATTTCTATGTTGATAGTGACCATTTCTGTTTGGTTCTGTGTGAATGCTTTATGAAAAGCTTCTGCCACTGCCTGTTCAACATCCTGCTGTCTTGATCCGCCTTTGATCTTATCGTCTAGGGCATCTGGAGTTCTGCGATTTCTTTTTCTACCACCTGTGGCTAGAGCAGCAGCTACCGCAGCACCCTTGCCTGCTTTGGCTTCTTTGTTCTGTTGCGGTGCTGTACCTCCGCTGGTATTTGGGTCAGATGCTTTGGCACTGTCTGCTGGATTTCCTGGCGGTGTTCCTGTAAAGAATGAGTTTTTAATTTCAATATCAAATCTTAGCACATCAACATTTTGTCCAGTGTAGATATAATTGTATGCCTTGGTAATTTTTTTCTTTATAGGAGCATAATTAGGTACAGAAGTTGGATTTGAAAATATCGATTCGTGAACTAAAAATGGTACCACTCTATATGTGAATCTCTTAGCGAAATCACCAGTGAGTATATCATAATCTAAAAGTTCTATTTGCACGTCTAATCTAAACCACTTGATAAATCCGTCTGCGGTTCGGCCGACTTTTGATTGAGGGTTTATGGCTTCTTTGGCATATTCTGAACTTAAAATGATCTGATTTATAATTGACGTCAAAGATTGCCCTTGGGCAAATTGAAAGGTTCTATCCTTGGGATTGATAGTCATGTTATCTCGTCTAACTATTCCATCCTTGCTGACTTGATCGCCATGTTTAGGCATTACAAAATTTCCACCTTTGTTTTGACCGAATCCAAAGGTAGATTTACCTATGTCGTTGGTATCAAAACTTGTCTGTACCTTGACATTTGCATTTCCTTTTAGTGTCAACGGTGCTGCTTCATTAGGATTAACTGTGGCGGTTTTGTCTACACTTTTGATATCACGCATGGCATTGAATGTGGATGACGATGTTGGAAAATCTATTACATATTCGTCTTTGATTCCAATTTGCTCATCATCTTTTAATCTTTGCTCAATATCATTTAATACTTTCTGAAGACTTTCTCCCTCTCCGGCTAATGCTGATTCAACTGTACCAGTTTTACCTGCTGTAATTTTTATATCATTGTATG